>QMCD01001419.1_pt1 | contig 14576 bp, 13 predicted proteins | sample 1821841 | NCBI WGS metagenome assembly QMCD01 (sample SAMN01991225, study PRJNA193472) | Termite gut metagenome, whole genome shotgun sequencing project. | isolation source: worker | host: Macrotermes natalensis | reverse complement strand
CCCGCCGCGCTGCCGCGCCCGGGGCCGACGGATATGCCACGCTCCTTGGCGTAGCGTATGAAGTCCCATACGATTAGAAAGTAATCGACGAAGCCCATCTTGGCTATGACGGACAGCTCGTAGTCAAGGCGCTCGATGTGTTCGTCCATGCCGCGCGCCTTCAGCCCCTCAAGGCACAATTCGCGCAGGTACGCTTCGTGCGGCGCGTTATTTGGCGTGGCGTACGCGGGCAGATGCCGGGAGGAAAAGTCCAGCGAAACATCGCATTGCTCCGCGATTTTGACCGTATTGGATATGGCCTCCGGGATGAACGAGAAGCGCTCGGCCATCTCGTCGCCGCTCTTTAGGTAGAATTCGCGCGAATCCATGCGCATGCGGTTCATTTCTGATACCTGGCGGTTCGTCTGAATGCATAGCAGCGCGTCCTGCGCCTCCCAGTCGTCCTCGTAGACGTAGTGGACGTCGTTCGTGGCGGCGGGCGGGATTCCCGTTTCCTTGCAGAGCGCAAGCAGGGAGGGCAGGATGTGCTTTTGCTCCGGCAGGCCGTGGTCTTGCAGCTCGATATAGAAGTCCTCGCCGAATATGCCCTTTAGCCTAAGACAAAGCTCTCTAGCCTCGTCGTAGCGCCCGGACATGAGGAACCTCGGCACGTCCCCGGCCAAGCACGCCGATAGGCATATAAGCCCCTCGGAGTACTCGGCCAATATGCCGTAGTCGATGCGCGGCTTATAGTAGAAGCCCTCGGTAAAGCCCATGGACGAGAGCGCCATTAAGTTTGAATAGCCCCGTTGATTTTTCGCGAGCAGGACGAGGTGCGCGTACTCCTTGTCCATCTTGCCCTCGCGGTCGAGCCGCGATCTGGGCGCGATATACGCCTCCATGCCCAGAATCGGCTTTATGCCCGCGTTTTGGCACTCGGTATAGAAGTCCACAGCGCCGTACATGACGCCGTGATCCGTTATGGCGAGCGCGCTCATGCCCAGCTCCTTCGCGCGCGAAACTAAGTCCTTCACGCGGGCCGCGCCGTCGAGCAGGCTGTACGCCGTATGGGTGTGGAGGTGGATGAATGGGGTCATTGTATCGGCACGCTGTTGTAATACAGCTCGTCAGGGCAGATATCCTGGCCGTGTATCCATTCGACGCTTAGCCCCGCGGGCTTTACGGTATTAAAGACGGCGGGGCTTTTCAGCTCGTCGAAAGGCTTGAAGCCAAGATAAGGCTTTACGTCGAAAACACGTTTTTCGTCGTTGCTGAAGGTGACGAGCAAACAATAATCGTCCTGCGGTACTACTTGTACAGCCTTAGGGCGCAGCATAATTTCACCTCAAGCCCTCGATTTTTATGACTTCACCGCTTTCATTCCAGGCCGTCCAAGCCGCGTTGAGCTCGTCGGAATGAATCAGACACCAGGCCTCGACGAATTTGTTTTGCTTCTTCGGCAACTCGCCTTCTAATAGATTGCCCTCGAAGTCGTAAACTCCTTCAAACTCGGCGTATTTCGCATGAAAATGCGGCGCGTTGTGGCGTCCGCCAATTTCTTTGTAGATGTAGATCAGGATACCGTAAAACTGAGAGATTATCGGCATGTTAACGCCCTCCATGCATTAATTATACGCCAAGCGGGAACTCATTTCAACGAAAAATCCCCGCAAAGCCTATTCGCGGGGATTTACAATACTCCCTTGCCCTCCTAGCCGATAAGGTTCAGCACCGACTGCGGCATCTGGTTTGCCTGGGCGAGCATGGCCGTGGACGCCTGGCTGAGCACGCTGTAGGTGTAATATTCCGTCATCTGCTCGGCCATATCGATATCGCGTACTTGCGATTCCGCCGCCGTGAGGTTCAGCGCGGCGTTATCGACGTTGTTCTTTGTAAGCTCCAGGCGGTTTTGCCGCGCGCCCGCATCGGCGCGGTAGCCGCTTATAATGCCGATTGCGTCGTTGATTTTAGTGATCGACTCGCTTGCGTTTTCGCGCGTGGTTGCGGATACGTCGGAAATGCCAAGCGTGCTCGTGCGGCAGTCGTAGGTGCGCAAAGGTATGAATTCGCTTTCGTTTGCGCCGGAGTGGACTATTAGGTCTTTGCTGCCATTGATGATTACCGTGTCAATCGATCCAATTACCTCTTCCGGCGGATTTTTAACACCGAAATAAGTTGTCATGGAAAAGCTCTCTCCTTCGGCCAGCTGATTGTCTTCCCATTCAATTCCGTATCCGCTATCTCCTATTGGACTAGGCAAGTCGGGGTACGTTACAAACACGTAATCATCCGCTTTAGTATAATGAGCCAAGTTAACATGATCTGGCTCGTTCTCAATCGGAAAATCCGGAGAGTTTTTTACAGTGATTACCCCATTAATAAATAGATTTGCGGAAGAGTTATTGGGTTCGCGATCATAAATATTAATTTGACTTGGTATGCTAGCCGACGCATAGGTTGCTTCCTGCGACAGAATGTTGCCGTCTACTTCAAATGGAGCAGCATCATTATCTCCAAGCATCGTATCAACATGAAACATGAAGTCGAAATCGGCGATAGCGGCGCTAACGTTTATCACGTCGTAAGTGATTTTATAACTTTGTCCGCCTATATCACTGGGATTATCGACAACAGATACATGCTGAATGATATCTACAGATGTTCCGTCGCTGAATGAAACCGTTCCAGTACTATTCCACATCTCAGGCGGCCCCTCATCCCGAACGGTATTCTGCAAAGGCCATATTTTCACTACTTCGTCTGTTGCCCTATTTCTGATAGATGGATGCGATGTGCCCGGAGTACTGCCGCCAAACAACATCTGCAACTTTTCCCCTGCTTCGTTGGTAGCCCAGAAATTAAAAGTACCGTCGTTATTGACGGGCGAGTTCTCCACGCTCGCTTGAACTTGATTCGCCACTGCATCGGCTGCTCGCACTTCCCGCCCCGTCAGCAGTTTCACCCCGTTGAACTCCGTCTGCTCCGCGATATCGTTTATCTCGGCTAAGAGCACGTCTATCTCCTGCTGAATAGCCTGCCGGTCTACCGGGGTATCGTATGAGTCCGTCGCGGCCTGAACGGCAAGCTCGCGCATGCGGTTCAGCATATTGTGTATCTCCTGCATGCCGCCCTCGGCAGTGGACACCATGCTTATACCGTCGTCGATATTGCGGCTCGCCTGCTCAAGCCCGCGAATCAGCGCGCGCATCTTTTCGCTAACGGCAAGGCCCGAAGCGTCGTCTCCGGCGCGGTTGATCCTTAGCCCGGAGCTTAGGATTTCGGTGGATTTAGTTTTTTTCAAGCCGCTTATTTTATATTGCATGTGGGTGTTGTAGGCCATGATGTTGTGGTTTATACGCATATAGTCCGCCGCCTTTTCATGGTTATAACGCGCCGCGGCATCCTTGCCCACAGTTTAATACGTTTCAAATTATATCGTAACTATTCAGGCGCTTCAACAGAATGCCGCGCTGTTTTTTACAAGAATTTTTCATTATACCGTATTGCGCCGTCCCGCCCGCCTGTCCGTAATGCCGCCCGCCCGCCCCCCTTGCAAGAATTTGTCGTATGCTGTAATGTATACATGTATCTGGCAGTACTTTGCATAGGGGGTGTGGGCCGTCGATAAGCATGTCCGCTTCCGGCACCGCGCCGTTTTCGGCGTTTTGCGGCCTATTGCGCGCCTCTTTACGCGCTTGGCGTACGGCTTTCGCGCCGTCCCCGCCCCCGCGCCTAAATCCCCGTCGCTGATTTATGCCAATCATAACTGTAATCTCGATCCGCTTTTTATAACCGCCAGTTTCAAAGCGCCCATATATTTCGTAGCGGCCGACGCCATTTTCCGGCTCGGCTTTCTAAGCAAGCTGCTAAGCTGGCTCGTTGCGCCCATCCCTGTCGCCAAGTCGCAGCTGGACGCTAAAAGCGTTCGCACCATGCTGCGCATAGGCAACGAAGGCGGCTCGATTTGCATGTTCCCGGAGGGGAACCGTTCGTTTAACGGCCGTACGGGCTATATCCCCCCCGCCGCCGCGAAGCTGGCGAAGCGCGTCGGGCTGCCGCTCGTATTGTATCGTATCGAGGGCGGGTATCTTTCCACGCCGCGCTGGGGCAAGGGTATACGACGCGGCAAGATTCGCGGGTATGTACACAGCGTAATAACGCCGGAAGAAGTCCATGCTATGACGCCGGACGAGCTCTTGGCAAAAATCCGCACGGCGCTCTTCGTAGACGCCTTCGCCATGCAGCGCGCGAATCCCGTGAGGTATCGCCGCGCCTCGGGGCGGGCGCTCTATTTGCAGCGCGCGCTGTATATGTGCCCGAAATGCCGAGCTATAGCTTCCATTGAGTCGAAGGGTCATAGCTGCTTTTGCGCCGCGTGCGGCTTTGCGGTCGAATACGACGAATACGGATTATTTAGGAATTGTAGGGGCGGCGTCTTGCCGCCCGCGGATGACCGAAAGCCTGGCGTAAACGGCGAGCCGCCCTTTAGCGATGTCTGCGCATGGGACGCATGGCAAAAGGCATGCCTGAAAGAGATTATCGGGCAGGCGGGCTTTATTGCGGAGTATTCTTCGAAGCCGCTGCTGTTTGACGACGGCTGCGCGCTGTATCGTGTGGAGGACGGCGGCTCAAAGCCGGCCGGAGAGGGGCGGCTGCGCCTGTTTGCGGACAGGCTGGCTTTAGGCGCAAGCGAATTTCGCTTTGAGGATATAAAAGGCATAGGCGTGTTTTTCGCGCAGACGCTTCAATTATCAACAAATGAGGGCATGTTCGAAATTAAATACGGGCGGCCAATGTCCGCTTCAAAATATGTAAACGCGTTCTACTCTATCAAATATGCTTCAGGAGGCGAGCCGGATGGATTTATCGGCATCTAACCAAGGCTTGTGGCAATGGGTGCTGCAATTAGGCTACTTGGGCGCGATCATGCTTTTGGCAAACGTGATCCGCCGCGAGATTCCGTTCTTTCGGAAATCACTGCTGCCGACTGCCGTGATAGGCGGGTTTCTTGCGCTTGCCCTACGGTTGATAAATATCGTACCGCTGGACGTGGAGTTCATGGAAGGCTTGACGTATCATATGACCGCGCTCGGCTTTATCGCGCTTACGCTGCGCATCCCGCGCAAGAACGAGATTACCCAAACGGCCCGGGAACGGCACGACGGGCTTAAAAGCGGCGCGCTTATAGTATCGTGTTACCTAGTGCAGGCGCTGTTGGGCCTGATCATCGCCGTTATCGCGGCCGAGACGTTTGCCCCCGGTTTCTTCAAGGCGTCCGGGCTGCTCTTGCCTATGGGCTACGGCCAAGGGCCGGGGCAGGCGAACAATATCGGCAATACATACGAGGCTCTGGGCTTTAAGGGCGGCGCGGCGTTCGGGCTGGGGCTGGCGGCTATGGGCTTCGTATGGGCGTGCATAGGCGGCGTAGCGTATTTAAACTACATAGTGAAGAAGAAAAAACTAAAAATCGAGCTGGGCACGGCGCAAGGCGAGACCGAAATAAACGAGCCCGTCGCGGACGAGGACGAAATCCCGCTCGTGGACGCTGTGGATAAATTTACAATACAGGTCGTAATGTGCGCGATGGTCTATCTTGTAACGTACCTGATAACGCTTGGTTTAACGTCGTTTATCGCCAATACGCCCGCGCTGTCGGGGTTGGCAAAGACGGTAACGCCGCTGCTTTGGGGCTTTAATTTCCTAATTGGTACGGTGCTCGCGCTGATACTCAAGGCCATTTTCTCCGCGCTTAGAAAATGCGGCGTTATGAAGCGCCGGTATACCAACAACTACCTGCTCAATAGAATCTCCGGCAGCGCGTTCGATTTGATGATAATCGCCAGCATAAGCGCGATAAATATCGGCGACCTCGAGGGGCTGTGGATTCCATTCATCCTCATGACCACGCTCGGCGGCGTCGTGACGCTTTGGTATTGCGTTTTCGCCGCCAAGCGTATCTACAAAGGCTACGAGGACGAGGGCATCGTATCTATGTACGGCATGATGACCGGAACCGTATCAAACGGCGTGCTCTTGCTTAGGGAGCTCGACCCTCAGTTCAAAACCCCCGCCGCGAACAACCTCGTCGTGGGTACGACAAGCGCGATCCTTTTAGGCTTCCCTCTGCTTATACTTATAGGCATGGCGCCCGACAGCGACCTTATGCTTTATATAACCATGGGCTGCGTCGTTATCTACGGCGCGATACTCAATATTTTCCTGTTTAGAAGGCGCAAGGTAAAATCGAAAGTGGACGCGCAGTTGACGAATACGTCACGAAAAGTATAGAATGTAGCCCGAGGGTGTGTTTGCCTCGAATTTTTTGCATGGAAAGGGTGTCAGGAGGTGCGTACATATGATCTCGATCTTGAAGACAGTCGGCGGCGCACTTACCCCGTGCGATGAATTCGAAGAGGGCGTCTGGGTCAGCCTTACAGATCCTACGGACGAGGAGCTTGCCCAAGTCGCCGATGGGCTAAATTTGGACGACGAGTTCCTGCGCGCCGCGCTAGACGAAGAGGAATCCGCTCGGCTCGACTCCGAAAACGGCCAAACGCTCATAATCGTCGACATGCCGACCGTCGAACCCGACGGGCGTGCGTTCGTATATTCGACTCTGCCCCTCGGCATAGTCATGGCGGGGCATTGTATAGTCACCGTCTGCGCGAGAGAATCCAACATAATCGAGGATTTCGAGCGCGGCCGGGTGCGCTCTCTTTCAACCAACAAGCGTACGCGCTTCCTGCTGCAATTGCTCTACAGGATCGCGAAAAAATATCTGCAATACCTCAAGCAGATCGACAAAGCCACCCAGCAGGTCGAAGAGGAGCTGCACAAATCCATGAAGAATCGCGAGCTCATCCAAATGATGCGCCTGGAAAAGAGCCTAGTGTTCTTCTCTACGTCGCTAAAGGGCAACGATATGGTCATGGAGCGGCTTCTGAAAACCGAAGCGGTCAAAAAATACCCGGACGACACGGAGCTGCTCGAGGACGTCATTATAGAAAACAAGCAGGCCATCGAAATGTGTTCGCTCTACCGCGATATACTCTCCGGTACGATGGACGCTTTTGCCTCGATTATCTCCAACAACCTCAATATCGTGATGAAACTGCTCGCCGCGGTTACGATACTCATGGCCGTGCCGCAAATATTCGGCGCGCTGTGGGGAATGAACGTAGCGGGCATACCCTTCGAGGCGCACGCTTGGGGCTTCTGGATCGTCGCGGGCATGTCGTTCATAGCGGCGGTAGGGGTTGGCATATTAATGTGGAAGAAGAAGATGTTTTAGAGTTTGGGGCGGAGCCTCAACGTTACCTTAAGGAGTCTGTAATTTGGAGAAATTCATTATCCGCGGCGGGAAGCGCCTAGTGGGCGACGTGATGGTCAGCGGGGCGAAAAACGCCGCCGTAGCGATTCTGCCGGCGGTTATTCTGGCGGACGCGCCATGTACGGTAGAAAACCTGCCGTGGATCGAAGACGTAAATATCCTTTGCGATATATTTGAGCAGCTCGACGTAAGGGTGGAACAGCTTTCCGAGCGCCGCACCATGATCGACCCGACGAAGATGCGCTCCTATAAAGCGAGCTTTGAGACCGTTTCGAGGCTTCGCGCTTCGTATTATCTGCTCGGAGCGATGCTCGGCAAGTTTGGACACGCCGAAGTCGCGCTGCCCGGAGGCTGCGAAATCGGTCAAAGGCCGATCGACCAACACTTGAAGGGGCTTCGGGCGCTGGGCGCGCAAATCGAAATCGAACGCGGCAATATCGTCGCGCACTGCGAAAACGGCCTTGTCGGAGCGGAGGTCTACCTCGACGTCGTATCCGTCGGGGCGACGATAAACATCATGCTCGCCGCCGCAAAGGCCAAGGGGCTTACGACGATTGTCAACGCCGCAAAGGAGCCGCATATCGTCGACGTAGCGAACTTTCTGAATCTCTCGGGCGCTTCAATTAAGGGCGCGGGGACGGATATAATCCGCGTCCACGGCCGTGAATACCTCGGCGGCTGTACATACCAGATCATCCCCGACCAAATCGAGGCCGGCACGTATATGATCGCCGCGGCGGCGACGCGCGGCGACGTCTGCGTCCGCAACGTCATACCGACGCATCTTGAGGCCGTCTCGGCAAAATTGATGGAGATGGGCGTGCGAGTAACGGAAGGCGACGACGGGCGCGACTTTTTTATACGCGTTCAGGCGGATAAGGCGCCAAGGCCCGTCAACGTCAAAACCTTGCCGTATCCCGGCTTCCCGACGGACTTGCAGCAGCCCATTATGGCCATGCTCTCCGTCGCGAAGGGGACGAGCGTTATCGTCGAAAATATCTGGGAAGATCGCTTCAAGCACGTCGGGCAGCTGCGCCGCATGGGCGCGAATATCAATATCGACAACCGCGTAGCGATCGTCGAGGGGGTAAAGGCGCTCTCGGGCGCGCCGATATATGCCTCCGACTTGCGCGCCGGGGCGGCGCTCGTCGTCGCGGGGCTAATGGCCGAGGGCAGGACGGAGCTGAACAACGTCGACTTTATCGACCGCGGCTACGAGGCTATGGAAAAAAAGCTTTCGGCGCTCGGCGCGGATATAAAGCGCGCTTCGGACGGCAAAGCGATGGTTTATTAACATCATCTCCTGTAGGGACACGATATATCGTGTCCGTGACCCCAAAAACTGACATGCACGATTGTCACGGACGCCATTTATGGCGTCCCTACAGCATATACGGGGTTTCCTAGAATTGCGATGAACAGCAAATCACAAATCTGAATTGTTGCTTTTCATGGTGTTGTTCGCAGGCGTAATGACATAACGGTTTTCAGGGAGAAACGTTGAGATGCGTCGCGTCTATTGCGAATCGGCATTAGCATGGAGCAAAATAGAAAGATAGTCGCGTTTACCATAAAGAATCCTATCAATATAAACGCGGTCCTCATGCGCGTGATGAAACGCGAGATATTTTCCGCAAACAAGAAATCGATAATCTGTGTCCTGCTCGACAATAGAGGACAAAGGCGCGCCGCTCGATGGAAAATCGGCGAGTCGATCAATAGAATCTTGAATCTTATTGATGGTATTCAGCGCGGATGAAGGATTTTTCAGTGTATTCGCGATATAGTCGCCGATCTGCTCCAAGTCCGTGATTGACGCGGGAGGATATTCTATTCTAGCCACGATATCGCGCCTCGAAGCTTTTTCGCACTTCCTCCGCCGGAATCCAGCCATTTTCCTCCCCGGAGCGCCGGCCAACGTCAAGCTCTGCGCTCAATTCGCGCCACGCCCGCATTTTTTCGTATTCTTCGTATTCTTCGATATCCAAAACAGCATAGCGGCCATGGCCGTTTTTCGTCAAAAAAACCGGCGAGCCGATAGCCACATCCCGGAGAACCTCGCCATAGTTGCGCAAATCCGATATTGGTTTGATATTAGGCAATTATATCACTCCCTTTCTATAAGCATAACCTATACCTTCGAAAAATACAACGGCTGATTAGACCGCTAATTCTTCGAAACAGCTGATAGGTATATTCTATAATAACCCCATCCACATCTGCGCATACTAACCCTAGATATGCATTCATACGATTCACGTTACCGCGTGCGCAAAAGGCCGAAAACGCGGCTGGAAAGAGCCTGGGCCTTCATAGGCGCGAAGCGGATATGGCTTATATTTAGCATCGCGGCTCTTGCCGCGGCGCTAATATTGCTGCTTACGAGGCCTCGCCCTGTCATCCCCTATCGTTCGCCCATAGAATTGCCCAGCCGGGCCGTGCCATATCAGCCGCCCGCATCAGGCGGTTTTCCGTCCGCGCCCGGCGCGCAGTACGCGTCACCCGGTACGCCTAACGTCCCCGGCGCTCTTTCGGAACCCGAAAACCGGCCGCCGGATTCCGGTTCTTCTCCGGACTCCGGGACACCGGCTCCGGAACCCGACGTCGAGCTCCGGGAGGGCATGGACTCCGAGTCCGTACGCGCCCTACAACAGCGGCTGATGGAGCTCGGCTATATCGATATCGACGAGCCGACGGCGCACTTCGGCCCCGCGACGGACTTCGCCCTTCAGCTCTTCCAGCGGCAGCACGGCCTCCAAGTCGACGGTATCCTTGGCGGCGAAACGAAGCGCGTCCTCTTTTCCGAAGCGGGCCGCCCGTATACGCTCTTCGAAGGCGCGCGCGGCCACGACGTAGAGGCGTTTCAGGAGCGCCTGCACGAGCTCGGCTTGCTCGAACATGCTACGGGCTATTACGGCACGGATACGGTTAAAGCCGTCACGACGTTCCAAAAGCTTAATAAGCTGCACGAGGACGGCAAGGCGGGCGAGCATACCTTGGATATGATCTTTTCATCCAAGGCCAAAGGCCTTTCCGGCGTAGCGGCCACAAAGGGCTCGTCCAAAAACGTGCGGACGGTTATAAAAATGGCCGAAGATCTCTTAGGCAAGCGCTACGTATGGGGCGCAAAAGGACCGAATTCGTTCGATTGCTCGGGCTTCGTATACTATCTGCTCACGCATAACGGCGTAAAAACCGGGCGGCTGAACGCGCTGGGCTTTTCAAAAGAAAGCCAGTGGGATAAAATAGAAAAGCTGCCCGATCTTCGCGCGGGCGATATCGTCTTTTTCTCCACAAACGGAAAACGCGTCGGCCATACGGGCTTGTATATAGGCGACGGCAAGATGATCGACGCGTCCAGCTCGAACGGCAAGGTCGTAAAGCGCTCGTGTACGACGGCTTTTTGGAAGCGCAATTTCGTCTGCGGAAGGAGGCCGTGGTAAAGCCTCGCCATATGCCGGAAAAATGCTATTACGAGTAAAATATTTGTAATATTTATGTGAACATCATGCTTTATTCCAGCAGAAATTATATAATACCCATGTAAACGTATATTGCTTTGTATTCTAGCACAGTTTTATAAAGAAGCTATGGAGGGGGATATGAGATATTACGTCGTCGACGCGTTTGTTGAAGCGCCGTTTACCGGCAACCCCGCCGGCGTATGCGTTTTGGACGCATGGCTTCCGGATTCACTGCTTCAATCGGTCGCAACGCAAAACAATCTTTCGGAAACAGCCTTTCTCGTAAAAAAAGAAGAGCATTACGAGCTGCGATGGTTTACGCCCGAGTTCGAAATCGACCTTTGCGGCCACGCTACGCTCGCAAGCGCCTTTGTTCTGTTCAGCTTCATCGAAAATGATACTGGCGAGATACGCTTTTCAACCAAAAGCGGCGCGCTTACCGTCGCCAAACGCGAAGATTTATACGAGATGGACTTCCCGGCGAGGCCTATGAAGCGCGTACCGATTACTCCAAAAATGGAAAAGGCCGTCGGAGAGTTCGTTTTGGAAGCGCACCATGCTAGGGACTTAATTCTTCTTCTTGAAAACGATATCGCCGTCGCAAACTGCGAGCCGAACCAGACGCTTGTGCGCGAGCTGGGCTGCTTTGCGCTATGCGTTACGGCCCGAGGCGAAGACTGCGATTTCGTATCGCGCTTTTTCGCGCCCGAAGCGGGTATCTTTGAAGACCCCGTCACCGGCTCGTCGCACTCCGAGCTGATTCCTTTTTGGGCATCAAGGCTCGGAAAGGCCGACATGACCGCCAAACAGCTCTCAAGGCGCGGCGGAACGATCTATTGCCGCGACTGCGGGCATAGGGTGAAAATAGCGGGCAAAGCGCGGCTGTATTTAGAGGGGAAATTAAATATAACATAAAAAAGGCCATGCGGCCTTTTTATGTTTATGCAAAATTACTCTTCCTCGCCCTCGTCTTCGTCGTCGTCTGAAAATAGGCGGCTTTCGGCGATTTCGGAAAGCTTGTCCATCAGCTCGTCTTCAACGGGTAAAAATTCTTCCATATCGCCGTTGGTGACGACCTTCATGATGTAGATGTCCTGCGGCTCGCCGTCGTCGTCAACATCCTCGCGCTCCTCTGGAACGCCGGAAAGATCCATAAGGATCGCATATTCCTGATCCTCGTAAAAGAAATAATCGAGAATGTCTAGCTCTATTTCGTTGCCTTCTTCGTCTTCAAAAACGATGGAATCGCGTTCTTCGTCCATTTAGCGCACCAGCTTTCCTGTATTTTACCGGGTTAGCGCATCCTTTAGGGAAACGCACCCTTACGGCGGAACGCGCCCATATCGTATAAGCGCGCCCTTTCCTCGCCTCTATTGTACCCGCAATTTATCCGAAATACAATATCATTCTTTTATAAGCGAATAATTCTTGGTATCGCTATAGTGCCACCATTCCAAATCGATCGTTTTGAATCCGGCCTTTTTCATCGCCGTGGTCAAAAGATCCGTGCGCGCTTTTAGCTCCTCGCCGGGGTCGTAATCACGCGAAGCCTTTTCAGTCGAATCGTCGAAGCCCGATTGCATTTCGAGCTCGACGCCGTTCTCGTCCGCGAGCGTAACGTCCACGGCGTTGCCTCGCGTATGGTTCGAGCCTTTTTTCGGATTCGCGAGGAACTTGCGCCTCTCGGGCGGACAAGTATCCCAAAGCCACTGCACAACGCTTTGGGGGCGGTATGCGTCGAGGATTATTAGATGATACCCGCGCTCGGCCAAATAGTTTTCGGCCTTTAGGAGCTTTTTAGCCGTGCCTTCGCGCAGAAAGCAGTCGTCCGTCGGATAAAAAGCCACGCCGCGCGTATTGTTTTGAGTCGCGTAGCGCATATCGATAATCCACGTTGCCTCGATTTCCCTAAGATCGACCAACCCCTTGGGAGGGGCGGGCTTTGGGGATGCGCTCGGTTCGGGCGCAGGCGTTTCAGCAGGCGTTTCAGGAACCATAGCGGCGGGCGCGGCGGTGTTGGAGATCGGCGGGCCAGGAAGCCACGAATCCCCTTGCGCGGCGGCGGCGGGGACTATGAGTAGGAACGCCAGCATGAGCGGCAACAACTTCTTTTTCATCGATTAGCCTCGCATAATGGATTACACCACGACCGTCGTCCATGTACTGCCATCCGTCGCGTCGTCGGCCACGGCCACGAAATCGGAATCGTCCAAATTTGTATCGGTCGTAACTTCGGGAACGAGCGCCGAGGCGACGGGCTTGCCGAGTGTAGTTGACGGCTGTGCGGAGAGCAAAACGTTCCAATTCACAGCGCCGTTATTCAAGCCAAGGAAAAGAGGCTCGCCCTCGGCCTTTGGAATCCGCATAAGGTTCGGCGGCCATTGCATGCCTATGCCGCCTACGCTGAAGCCGTTCCATGACAGGTTCAGGAAGCCTTGCCGCCAAAGGTCGCTCCCCAAAACGGCGTCCGGAATCGACGAAAGCCCCGCAGCGTTTAACTGTTCGCGCGTAAGGCCCGTTTTATCCTGCACGAAGTAGGGATTGGAGCTCATGCCGTTTTTGCCGAAAATGCCGCCGCAGCCGTCATATCCGGCAAATCCGTACATCGCGGCGAATTCGTCGTTTATGCGTATGCGCTCTTCTTCCGTCGCCCAAGGCGTACGCACATTTCCCGAAAGCACGACATAATTGAGGTCGGCTTTCTTCGTACCGTCGAGATTGTAGATACCGGTAGTTACCGCGTTGGGATTATCGGAATACGCCTCGCGCGTCGCCGCGTCCCATTGGCCGGTTTGCTGTACGCCGAGCGCGTCCTGCGCGATCATAATGGCGTTTTGCTGTAGAATGGACTCGAGATACGCCTCGTCGTCCTGCTGTGTCGTGTCCGCAAGAGAAAAGTTGGACTTCCAATCGAGCTGTGCGTCGATCTCCTGCTGCCGGGCGGCATCGTTTGCCGTTTTAACAGCTTTTGCGAGCTCTTGGGCAAAACTATCGATATGGACTTCTTCGTACGCAGCCTGTGTTATTGGCCCCCAGATTCCGTCATCCTTGACGCCGAGCGCGCGTTGCACCCGCTTGATGTCCGCTACTGTGCCGATACCCGCTGGCGGGTCGACAGGCTGAGGCGGCATGACGTTTACCGACTGGATCATAGGAACCCCCCAAATTATAAGAATACAGCTTTACTTATATCATAAATCGTACCATTTTTCAATGCGCGATAGGCAAATCGCTCCAATAATTGTAAACTTTCTGTGTTAGCTTCGCATATTTCTAGTAGAGGCCGTAATGCATTCTTATTCTATTCCGAAAGCGTGCGTTTCGATTGTGGCTGTATTCGCGGCTAGATTATCTATGGGGAGAGGCTGTAGATGTACGACGAAGTTTTTGAATTCGTCCGAGTATATACCGGCGTTTTTTGTGAAATGAAATACGCCTAAAAGCTCGCCCGCCTGGTCGTAAAAGGCGGTATAGACGACGTTAAGCGGGCATTCCTCGCCGCTTTCGTTCCAAAGTGAGCCGGATACCGTCGCAAAACCGGGATAATTCTGGATTATTCGCGCGTTTTTTACGGTTAGTTCAAGCGACGAGGCGCTGGAGGGCGCTGCGGACAGCTCTAGCGAGAGCGTAATGGCCGCCTCATCGGGCAATTCCTTCCGCGCGGGCAGCCAGAGCGCGCAGTACGTCTTTTCGCCGGGTTCCACGACGTCGTATTCGCCCGCGACTGGCGAAAATTCTTCGGAAAAGCGTCCGGCGCCATCGACGCTGAATTCCGCGCTTCGCTGAAAGAAAAGCCGGACGCG
>QMCD01001439.1_pt1 | contig 14578 bp, 8 predicted proteins | sample 1821841 | NCBI WGS metagenome assembly QMCD01 (sample SAMN01991225, study PRJNA193472) | Termite gut metagenome, whole genome shotgun sequencing project. | isolation source: worker | host: Macrotermes natalensis | reverse complement strand
CTGGCCGTCGCCGGGATATGGGCGCTGACCACCGGCCGTACGCCGGAAAACGAGCATGTTTTCGCCGCAACGACCGTATTCACCAACTCCAAGGCCACGCTATACGCGACCGACGGCGAGAAATTCGAATTTGACGGTTCGCGGTCAGTCCGCCACGGCAACAGTTTCGTCTATGCCGACTCGCTCAAACAACTTGTCTACCACGAAGACCCTGCGGCCGAATCTAACGAGGTGCTCGCACAGTTGGACGTGCCCCGCGGCGGGGAATTCAAGATGGTGTTGCCCGACGGCACCAATGTGTGGCTCAATTCCGAATCCTCGATACGCTTCCCGGGGACTTTTCCAGGCGATAAGCGCGAAGTTTTCGTGCGCGGCGAACTCTATTTCGAGGTCGTCAGGGATGCTGCCCGGCCCTTCATAGTCAATGCTGGGGAAATGAAGACCGAGGTGCTGGGCACCAGCTTCGGGATCAGCGCCTATGACGACGAACCCGTCTGGTCGACGGTGCTTGCCGAGGGCAGCGTGAAGGTCAGCTATGGTGAGACCGGGCTGACGCTTGTCCCGAATCAAAAAGCCATACTCGAAAACCGCGACCTTACCAATGCTCCCGCCGATCTGGAGCGTGATCTTGCCTGGGTGAAGCGCGATTTCGCGTTCGACTCGGACAGGTTGGAAGATGTCGTCCGGAGGCTGGAGAGATGGTATCCGGTCGATTTCAGGTTCACCGACGACAGCCTGCGCGACGAGAAGTTCACGGGCATGGTGAACCGCGACATGGAGATCGACGAGATACTCGCCCTGATCGAAAAGATGAACGTCGTCAGTTTCGTGCGCGAGGGCGATTATGTGAACATACAATCCAAACGATAATCCATTAAAAACGCAGATCCGGCCTGTTACCTCACCGTAACATGTACGGGGTATGCCATGATAATTCAACAAACTAACCAAATTATGAAAAAAAGACGTAGACTTTTCCATGTGATGCGCAACACGGTAAAAAAAAGCGTATACCTGACCGTGGGCCTACTGCTTGCATTCCCGGTTTGGGCACAGGCTGTCAGCGAGCCTGTCAGCCTCGACGCAAAGCGGCAGTCGGTGGTGGAAATCTTCAAGGAACTGGAGAAGCAGACCCCTTACAGGTTCATGTACCACGACGGCGACCTGCTCCGCATCGGGCTTAAAGACATTCGAGTGAGCAACGTACCTCTGAGCGAGGCGCTGGAGCTCTGCCTGGCCGGGAGTAATATCGACTATGAAGTGATCGGCAACCAGATCGTCTTCAAGCGCGCGGAAGCACAGCAGCCGCAGACCTCTGTCCGCCGACTGACGGGAACGGTGGTCGACGCCGCCGGAAATCCTATGGCGGGGGCCACTGTCGTCGTCGTGGGCATTCAGAACGGTACGAGCACCGACCATCTCGGCCGCTTCACGCTTATGGTCCCGGCAGGTCAGGCACAGGTGGCGGTCTCCTACCTGGGGTATAACACCAAAAATGTCAATGTGGAAGGCCGCAGCGACATCAGTATCGTGCTGGAAGAGGCGACGATCGGTATCAGGGACGTGATCGTCACCGGATATTCCACGATCAGCAAGGAGGATTATGTTGGTGCGGTGAGCGTGGTAAGAATGGACAGCATCCGGACGGCGGGCGAAACGCTCGACCAGATGTTGCAGGGCGTCATTCCGGGCATGTCGGTGCTGAACAGCACGGGCAAGGTGGGCGCCACGCCCAGTATCAGGATCCGCGGCACATCGACTATCATGGGCGATCAGGAACCCCTGTGGGTGGTCGACGGCGTGATACAGCGCGACGTGAACCAAACACCCGACCAGGCAAACCCGATGTACAGCGAAATGGCAAACCTGATGGAGACGGCCGGTAACGCCATCTCGTGGCTCAACACCAACGACATAGAGACAATCACAGTTTTGAAGGATGCCTCGGCCACGGCCATATACGGTTCGCAGGCCGGAAACGGCGTGATCGTCATCACGACCAAAAAGGCGAAGCCCGGAGAGGGCATGACGGTATCTTACAGCGGCGATTTCTCGGTGGGCCAACGTCCGCGCTACTCCCATTACGACATAATGAACTCGCAGCAGCAGATGCAATTCTCCCAACAGATGTGGGAGGACAGGGATTCCTACAACTCGGAGGTTCTTCCAGTGGGTTTCGGCGAGATCATCAACCTGTTGCAGGACAAGCAGATCACCGAGGAGCAGTATGCCGAGATGTTCCACCGGTTGGAGATGAACAACACCGACTGGTTCAAGATCCTGTTCCGCAATTCGTTCAGCCAAAGGCACAACGTGAGCGTTTCGGGCGCGGGCGAGAAGTTGCAGGGACGTTTTTCCGTCGGCATCGACAGGCAGAACGGCGAAGCGCGCGGCAACGACCTCACCGGCCTGACGGCCAACTCGTCGCTCACGTTCCGCGTCGAAGACAAACTGATCATCGACCTCAACCTGAACGGCAATTTCCGCGAGACAAAAGACTTCGGGTTCATGGGCAGCCCGTTCGAATATGCTATGAACACCTCGCGCACGATCCCCGTATACAACGAGGACGGCACGCGGCACTACTACCTCAAATCGGGATCGTACAGCAACTCGTTCCCGAACAGGAGGCTCTACGGCTACAATATCCTGAACGAACTCGACAATACGGGTGCGCGCAATATGATGGTCGGGGTGAACACTTCGCTGAACGTACAGGTGAAGCTCGCCGAGGGGCTGAATTTCCGCGGCATGGCATCCTATGTGCTTGCAGCCTCGCGACAGAAATCGTGGGCCACGGAGTACTCGAACCATATAACCAACATCCGCGGCTATGAGCACGGCGAGGTGGTCTCCACTTCGGATGAGTTCATGGCATCGGCCCTGCCCTTCGGCGGTGTACTGATCCGCAACAACACTTTCAATAACGACTACACGTTCCGCGGCAGCGTCGATTACAGCAAGACTTTCAACGATGAACACCGCCTGCTGCTGCAATTGGGTGCCGAGGCTTCTTCGCGCTCGACCAACGGCGCTGGTGACACGCGATACGGATACCTCTACTACCGCGGCGAGACGTTCGCTCCGATCCCCACCGTTGTGCTCCTCATAGACGGCGCCTCGCACAACTATCCCGACCTGTTGGAGACAATGCGCCGGGCAGCCAGCATAACGACCCTTAAGGACAACAAAACGAGCCAGTATTTCACTGGTATTTACGGCTACATGGAGCGTTATATCCTGAATTTCAACGCCCGTCTCGACGCCTCGAACCGTTTCGGACAAGACCAGAACAAGAAGTTCAACCCGAGCTGGTCGATGGGCCTGAAGTGGCGGGCAGGCAACGAGCCGTGGATGGACTGGGCCTCGGAGTGGCTCTATATGTTCGACGTGTCGGCGTCGTATGGCTGGAGAGGCAACGCGGTACAGGCCGTATCGCCCTATATGATTGCGGTCGACAATGGGCTCGACCTGTATTATCTGGACTACACGCTTAATCTGAAGTCGCTGCCGTATTCCAATCTGGGTTGGGAACGCAAAAAGGACTGGAATGCGAGCCTCGATTTTTCGTTCTTCGGAGGCCGCGTGGCGCTGACGGCGAATGCCTATGGCAGCAAATCCAATGTGCTTGCATCGCGTGAAGTGCCGATCGAGAACGGCGTCGTATCGGCATATATCGAGGGTACGACGATAAAGAACAACGGTTATGATATCAATGTCAGCGTGACCCCCATACGCACGAAGGACTTTTTCTGGTCGCTTTCGTTCAATGCCACGAGGGAGTTCAGCGAGATGCAGAATAATAGGCGCGAGAACTCGGAAAACGACTATCTGAACGGCTCGGCGATCGTCGACGGATATGCCTACGGAACGTTTTGGTCGTACGGATATACCGGTCTGGACGCCACTGACGGACGCCCTATGTTCAGCAACGCCACCAAAAACAGAATGGACGTCGTGTCGGACAATCCGCTGGACTGGTTGGTCGTATCGGGAAACACGGAGCCAGACTTCTTCGGCGGCCTGATGACTTCGCTGCGCTATAAGGGGCTTCAGTTGAACATGTCCTTTGCCGTGTCGTTCGGTGCCCAGTCGCGCCTGCCCGCTTTCTATGACAAAGCCGGCGCCCCCACACCCGACCGCAACGCCCCTCTGTACATGATGGACCGCTGGCGCAAACCGGGCGATGAACTCCACACCGACGTTCCCTCTATTCCGGGCAGCCTGAACCTTATGGACCTTTTCCTGCCCACAGGCAATGTCATGAACCGTTACGAGATGTACAACCTGTCCGATTTCAGGATCGCCGACTCAGACTTCATCCGCTGCCGCAATATCAGCCTTAACTACAACATACCGAGCCGCATTACCGACCGCATCGGTGTCAGGCGCATGGCAGTTTCGGCGAGCATGGCCAATCCGTTCGTCATCACCTTCGACAAGAAGTGGGACGGCCGCGACCCCGAGACAGGGGGCTGGCCAGCAAGGCGCCTGGTATCGTTCTCACTGAACCTCTCTTTTTAACCGGTAAAAATGAATACGATGAAAAATATATATCTTACAATCCTGGCGGCATGCGCATTGGGTGTCGCCGGTTGCTCCTCGTTCCTCAAAGAGGAGTCGCAGAGCGAAGTCATTCCGAAATCTACGGCCGACTATGCCGAGTTGCTGCTGGGCTCGGGTTATCCCGATTACGATGGGGCGCCAAATTTCGCCTACACATCGTTTATGGACGACGACGCGACGCATTTCTATATATACGACAAAGGCTATTCGGGTGAAAATAGGTATGTGGAGACCGAGGACGCGATCAGAAGTATGGCTTCCTACACGTGGCAGGGAAGCATGGCCGACTACAACGGACTGGGCGAACCGGTAGCCGAGACCGCCTCGGGTACCGTCTATGCGGGTTTCTATTCGCGCATAAAGGGCTGCAACGCCATACTTGACTATGTCGACACCTCGGTCGGCACGCAGGACGCCATAGACCGCGTGAAAGCCGAGGCGCTGGCGCTCAGGGCGTTCTACTACTTTTGGCTGGTGAACTTTTACGGTGAACCATACGCCCTCTCCGACCCCTATTCCGATACCGCCGTGCCGTCGACCCTGAAATTGAAAAATGCGCCGGGCGTGCCACTCAAACTCGACGTCAACCTGAGCGAGGAGCGCATACCGCGTTCGTCGGTGGCCGATGTTTACGAACAGATCGTCGCCGACCTCACAGAGGCCGCTGCGCTGATGGATCCGCTGCCTGTCGTCAAAGGCAACTTCCGGATCAACCAACCCACGATCCATATCCTGCTGTCGAGGGTCTATCTCTACATGGGTGAAGGTTACTATGACGACAGCGCCGCTGAGGCCGGGAAGGCCCTTGCGCAGGGTTCCGTTCTGCTCGACATGACCGACGCCGCCAATCTGACCCCCATGCATGAGGGAAACAAGTACCAGACAATCAGGTACACCAACCCCGAGGTGGAGTGGCTGTACGGAGCGGCGCCCTTCTATTCCTCAACCGCGGCCTATCTGCCGGGCAACGGCGCACCGTTCCAGGCTATCTGGGAGGACAAGACCAATGACCTGCGCTATACGACGGTATTCAGCCTCAGACCGAACTATCTGGGAAACGTTGATATATCCAAGCCGACCGGCGCAGGCTATGGGCCTGCGATGGCCGTCCGCACCGCCGAGGCATATCTGAACCGCGCCGAGGCGCTGGCCCTCGACGGCGACGAACCCGGAGCGCTGCGCGATTACAACGAACTGCGACGCAATCGTATCCTCAACTATGTCGACGAAACGCTTGCAGGCGAAGAACTGTTGAACGCCATCCGTCTGGAACGCCGCAGGGAACTCTGCTATGAGGGACACCGTTGGTTCGACCTGCGCCGTCAGGGCATGCCCGAGATCCAGCACATCTACAAACCATTCAAGGCATCCAATCAGCTCGATACCTACACTCTCAAAAAGTACGACCCGATGTACACCCTGCCCCTGCCCTCGTCGCTGTTCAGGAGCAACGAATCGCTCGTGCAGAACCCGTCGTTCGACGTGGTGAGAACGCCCGCCCCGATCAACTAAATTTAAAAATAGAACAACCGTTATGAAAAAGATATTGTTTTTGATTTGTTTCGTTGCGCTGGCAGCGGCCGGATGCAAAAAGGAAACGGAACCGGGAAGGCCCACCGAAATAGCGCCCGTATACACCCTGCCCCAACCGGGCACTTCGGCCGAATCTTCGGCGTGGTTCGTGAAGATGTTCGAAGACTATGGCTCATATTTCATCTGGGATTTCACGGAGAAAGACGCGCTGTGGACTATCGTCGCGGGCGGCACCCTGCTCGATCTGGACAGGAACTATGTCAGTCCCGGCGATCCGGAGTATGCCGACGAGATGATCGAATACCTCAAAAAAACATGGTTGAACCACGTTTCTCAGGAGTGCCTTAAAAACGACGGAGTGCCGTTCCGCGTCTTCCTTGCCGACACGCTGTGCATGGTGGACAGTACGCGAATATCGGTTGCCGGAACGCCATACTTTGACCATAAGCCCATACAGATGATCAGCGGCAACTCGATCATCATTTCGGGCATGAACAGGCACCTGCCCGCCATGACCCCGGAACAGATATCGGCAAACACGGCGTCAATACTCAAAGTGCTGTTCCCCGCGCCTCCCGTTCCCGACGAATTTTACGAGGTGAGCGACTATCTCGCCCCTGTTTCGTGGCTGCCGGGCGGGGAATTCTATGAGAGCGTTACACCCGGCAACACAAGCCCTCTTACCGTTACAGCCAACGCCTCGTCTCCCAACGTTACATGGACTGCTCCGAACAGCACCCAATATACTTACAGCCGCGATGAGACCCGGCGCAGGATCAACGAGGAGATGGCCAAAAGAGGGTTCATCATGACCTTTAACCCAAATATGGTTGCCAATCCGATGCCCTCAGCGCCGATGAACCATAATTATCCCACAGGGTGGTATACGACACCGACGACCAGGGAAACCGAGCTCAGGAAGTATGACGAGAGCGCTGTCTGGGAAGACTGGCTGTGGAAAGCCACCGACGAGCAGTTGGCCGAGGCAGGAATTTTCGACGAGGAAAAATATCCGCTGCTCTGGAAGAAATGGCAGATGAGGATCAAAGCCTACGAGGATGCCGGGCTCGATATCCGCGCGGCAGTGAACGGAAGGTAGACCGAGTGGTTTTTATGTTTGTCATCTCAAAGCGTCGAGCGAGAGATCTCTCGCTCGACGCTTTGAGATGACAAAAACAAATTCGAAAATGAAAGCGATAAAAAAATTATTATTTGCGGTCGCAATCTCCTTGTTATGCGCCGCCGCACAAGCACAGGACACCGCACAGCAGTTCAAAGTATCGCCGCAGTATCCTGTCGGGGGCGGCGAGGTGACCATTACATACGACAACAGCCTCACCACGCTCGCCGACAGCCGGGCGATCACGGGCGTCATCTACATCTGCGACGGCACGAAGTGGACGGTCGACGATCTCGACCTTACGTTCGCCGACGGCGTGTGGAACGCCTCTTACACCCTGCCGGAGAACAGCGTGCTTGCCGCCTGCAAATTCTATGGTGATGAGGGCGAGTGGGATTCGGGCAGCGGCGCGCTCGCTTCCTATGGTATGTTCGTATACGGGATGAACGGCGACAGGCCGTTCCGCAAACCCGCCACGTGGATGCAGCGTTCGCTGCTGTTCAGCCGCTCGCTCGACAGGTTCACCATCCCCGGCTACCTGCGCGACGAATACAAGGTGGACGACAAGGACACCTATGAAACCATGCGCTGGGAGACCGTGACCAACCCACAGATGGCCGAAACGATGGTCTATTACGCGGCCCTGCTGCTTAACTCATACGAGCCCGGCCAACACGACGAGAATTTCAGGAACGATATCGACGCGCTTCTCAAATTCGAGGGGGCGAAAGAGATCAACCTTATCCATGCCGCCGAAATCGCACGCACGATCCTCAAAGACGATGAAAAAGCGCGGCAGGTCGATGCAGTCGTACTGGAGCGTTTCCCCGACGGCCTGCTGGCGCGCGACGGCGAGATAAGGCGCATATTCGGCGAAAAGGATCCCGAGGCGCGTTTCGCCCGGCTCGAAAAGTTCGTCGAACGCTTCCCGCCCCAAAATTTCACAAAACCGCAGACCCCTGCCGACGAAATCTTCTACTACCGCCTCTATTGGACGGTGCTGCGCGACCTCCCCGAGAAAACATATAACCTCGGCGTGCTGGCCAAATACCTGCCGCTGATGACCTGCCCCGATATCGCCGAGACATACTATCGCGGTATATTTCTGCCCTATGACAAAGGGTTGAAGAGCGCAGCGGAGCTGCGCCCCTATTCCGACGCCGTGTATGCCGAGCTTATCAAGCGCATCGACGGGCACGAGGATCTCTACTATCGTCCGGGCCAGGGCCGTTACTCTCCACGTCAATGGCGCGAAATGACTCTGAATAATTACGGCCCGTATATCCTCGGCCACGCCCATATACTGATGGATACGGGCGATCCGGGACTCGCTCTCGAAGTGCTCGAACCGCTCAGGCCGGTACTCAAAGGCAAGGTGTCGGTATTCAACGACACCTATGCGCGGCTGCTGGTGATCAACAGCTACGACGGTCTTGTTGTGCCGTTCATCGAGGAGTGTATCCTCGTCGACGCCGCGACCCCGGAGATGCTGGAAATTCTTCGCACGAATTTCATGAAGAAAAACCCGAACGGCGATTTCGATGGTTATCTCAACGGCCTGCGCTCACAGGATCATATCGCGGAGATGGAGCGGAAACTGTTGAGCCAGTTGGTCGACGAGACGGTAGACCTGCCCACGATGGAAAGCATCCGCGGCGGCATGGTCGACCTCGGCGAACTAAAAGGTAAAGTGGTGTTCCTCGATTTCTGGGCGACTTGGTGCGCACCGTGCATAGCCGCGATGCCGGGTGTGAAGATGGCACAGGACAGGTATGTCGATAACCCCGACGTGGCGTTCTACTTCGTCGATACGATGGAACGCGGTGCATCGCCCGAGGAGATAAAGGAATATATCCCCGGAATGCTCGAAAAGAAAGGGTTTCAGGATTTCCACGTACTTTACGACTTCGACGGCAAGGGTTACGGCGCGTTCAGCAAGAAGTTCCAGATGAGCGGCGTCCCCCAGAAGGTCATCATCGACCAAAAGGGCAACGTGCGCTGGGTCTCGTCGGGCTATTTCGGCAACCCCCTCGAACTCGCCAACGAGATCGAATTCATTGTCGATTACCTGCTCGACGAGGAATAGCAAATGTTCACGCTACGCTTTTCCCATTCTTTACAGGAGGTGCGGCGGTGCGAAATTTTTCCGGATAATATTTTGGAAATAGGAAATTGGATTCTACCTTTGTGTCCGGTTCTTGGAACCTAAAGTACTATCATAAGTAAATTAAACAGAGACTGAAATGGCTTACAAAATTACAGATGCCTGCATCGCTTGCGGAACGTGTATCGACGAATGTCCGGTAGAGGCAATCTCGGCAGGTGACATCTATGTTATCGACGCGGGTACCTGCATCGACTGCGGTTCGTGCGCAGACGCATGCCCGACCGAAGCTATCGTAGCTGAGTAAAAAGCATCGATCCATCGGAAATGCGCCGCAGCCCTTTCGAAAAGGCTGTGGCGCTTTGTTTTGCATGCAAAAACATACGAAGTTTGTCATCTCTCGGGTTCGCAATGACGGAACTTCAGTTCTCCGCCCGGGCAAAACAAAGTGAGGGCGGCCTCACGACCGCCCCCGTTTGTCCCTAAAAATAACAGAAGAGCAACTGTCCATAAAAAACGTGGGACAATACCGTTTATCTTAAGTCTGAGGTCTTCGACAATTTCACTTAGTCAAATAATCAATAAAGCCCACTCGCGTGGGCGTTCACTTTTTATTCTTTACTAAGTGAAATTGTCGAAGACCTCAGACTTAAGAATAAAAGCTAACGCTTTTTATGTAGATGACCGGTACGTATCCGGTCTGTTGTCATTTCATTTTTTCTGTCATTTTTCCATAGGCAAACAATTTTTTAGTTTATCGGCTTCCTTAGATTGCCTGAAAACAGGCTGCAATATTTTTACAAATATAAGATTTTTCGGGGGTGGGCATAAAGCGCAATGTTTTTTCTGACCGGCAGCCGCTCTCGGCACGCTCTGCTACGCACAGTCCTACTTCAGCGCGTCGTTGCGAGCCACAACCCCTACCCCGCCACCGAACACCCGATCCCGAGCGCCTCGACGCGGGCGGCTATCCGCCGCAGATCCTCGACCGCCACCTTTTCGAGCGTCGGGCATGGAGTATCGCGGTCTATGGTGTAGATCATCACTTTCTGCGGCCCGATCTCGCGCACCAGCTCGAGCCATGCCCCCACCTCGCGCTCCGTGGTGTTGTCGACCCTCTGCCCGCCGCACTCCCCGCGCAGGAACATCGTCTGAATGATCAGCCGCCCCTCGAAAAGTTTCATATTCGCGACCGTTCCGGCAACCGTGTAGCTGCCCTGCGGGTTATCTATCAAACGCACCGTCTCATCGAACGCCGAGTCGAGTTTGAGGATATTGTTGTCGACGCGCAGCAACGCACGCCGCACACCCTCGCGGCCTACCATCGTCGCGTTGCTCAACACAGAAACCTTCGCCGCCGGACATATCCCGTCGCGCAGGGCGATCGCATCGTCGATTATCTGTTCGAATTCGGGGTGCATCGTCGGCTCGCCGTTCCCGGCAAACGTGATCACGTCGGGCGGCATCCCCGCGGCCGTCATTTCGCGCAGTTTCTCACCCAGCAACCTCCTCACATCCTCGCGGCTGTTGAACCGCGGCTTAGCACCGTCCCCCGCCGTCCACCCGCACTCGCAGTATATACAGTTGAAACTGCAAAGTTTGCCGTCCAACGGCAGAAGGTTCACGCCCAGCGACAGCCCCAGCCTCCGGCTGCGCACCGGCCCAAAAATTATATCGTCGAAAAGCGCCGTCGCCATACGTCGTCCGGGAAACCCCGTTTAACGGAACTTGAGCCCGAGGGCGATCGCGATGCTCCGGTTTTTGAAATCACCGGCATTGAGCACTTCCCTGTCCTTTGCTATATTGATCAAACTCCAGTCATACCCCACGCGAAGCACCAGCTTGCCAAGTTCAAACCCCGCACCCGCACTGAGGCCGCAGTCGAACCGCTTCAGGGCATCCGCCGAAAAAACATTCCGGTTAATAGTGCCATTCTCCCATCTCGAATCGTTGTACGTACGCTGCGACTCGTATTGTCCGCCGATACCCTGCGCCAGAAAAGCGCCGCCTGAGACAAAAAAGCGTGCCCTGGGCGACAGGTCGAATTTATATGCCACCTTGAACGGGAAATAGACATACATCGGTCGGAACGTGTCCTCATCGTTGCGTTTTACCACGGCAGATCCCTCCACGTCGAGGCCTTTTACCTCGTACCTGTCCCCTTTGGTCAGGAACGTCAGCCCCGTCTGAAGCCAAGTCTTTTCGAATATTTCCGCCTCCACCGTCACGCCCACCGTGTAGCCGCCCACGCCTTTGGCCTTCCTGCCTGCGTCGAACTTCGCCGTCGAATTGGATATCGTACCTCCGGCCTCAAGCCCGAAATTTAGCAACTGTGCCGACCCCGGCAATGCGAACAGGGCCATCACCGCTGCCGCAACAAGAATATAACACCTTTTCTTCATAACTATACTCATTAGTTCATATATTGTAAGACGATCGAAACCCGTTTTTATTGCACGCCCACGAAAAAATGCCTGAACTCCGCCAGGCATTGAAATACTATTCGAAGGCTCTCTGCTTCCGTCGACGCACTACTCTCTCCGGGGAACCATCCCACAGCTACCTCCGCCGACCGCACTACTTCGCGCCACCTTCCTTGGCTTCGAGCGAAAGCGTGGCGTGCGGCACGATCTTCAGGCGCTCCTTGGGGATCAGTTTACCCGTTTCGCGGCAAATGCCATAGGTCTTGTTCTCGATACGCACGAGAGCCGCTTCGAGGTGCTGTATAAACTTCAGTTGGCGCTGTGCCAACCGTCCCGATTCCTCCTTGGACAACGTTGCCGCACCCTCCTCCAACACTTTGAACGTCGGCGAGGTGTCTTCCGTGTCGTTGCTCGATGTATGTGTAATGGTCGAGCGCAGCAGGTCATAATCGGCTTTCGCCTTCTCGAGTTTGTCGAGAATTATCTCCTTGAATTCGGCCAATTCGTCGTCCGAATATCTCGTTTTTTCCATCTCGCTCATAATCCTTCAGTTTTAATTTGTATAAATATACTGATTATACTTTACATTTCCGCACACAAAAAGCACAAATATAAACCTTTTTTGCAATTTTCAACAGCCTGTGCAGATAACTATCTGTCATATACCTACTTCTCTCTCGTCACACCAATGGTTACGGGTCTTTCGTCTATCTCCGCTCCGACCACGTGTTCGCCTTCGGCCTGCGGAGCGATCTTTACACTCAGCGCAAGGGTCTGCGAGGCTATATACTGCCCAAAGTCGGCCAGCGCACCGCGCACAAGTTCGTCGTCGGCGACCACCACGCGTATCTTGTCCGTCACCTCGAACCCGCTCTCCTTGCGGATATTTTGTATACGGTTAATCAATTCGCGTGCCACACCTTCACGCTTCAACTCCTCGGTGACGGTAATATCGAGCGCAACGGTCAATTTTCCCTCGCTCGCCACCAGCCATCCGGGCATATCCTCCGAGGTGATCTCGAAATCGGCCAATTCCATCGGCAGCTGCTCACCGTCGACGATCATCGTCATCCCACCATCTGCCTCTATGCGCGCGATATCCTCTTGCGTGAAACCCGCCACAAGAGCCGATATCTGCTTCATCTGCTTACCATATTTCGGCCCAAGGGTCTTGAAGTTGGGCTTGATGCGCTTGGTTATCATGCCTGCGGTATCTTCGATCAATTCTATCTCCTTAATGTTGACCTCGCCTTTGATGAGTCCCTCGACAGCCTCCACGCGGCGGCGTATCGCGTCATCCAACACGGGGATCATTATCTTCGTCAGCGGCTGCCGTACCTTTATATTGACCTTGCGCCGCAGTGCCAGCACCATCGACGACACCCTTTGCGCTACGTCCATCATCTCCTCCAATTCCCTGTCGATCAGCGACAGATCGGCCTCAGGGAAGAGCGCGAGATGCACCGACCCTTCGGCATGCCTGCCGCTTACGGCGTTCAGGTCACAGAATATTCGGTCGGTTATGAACGGCGCGTAGGGCGCGGCGAGCATCGAGACAGTCTCCAGACAGGTGTAAAGCGTCTGATACGCAGCCAACTTGTCTTCGTCCATCGACCCTCCCCAGAAGCGTTTGCGGTTCAGGCGCACATACCAATTAGACAAGTTCTCATTCACAAAATCCTGTATCATGCGTGCGGCGGGCGTCGGATCGTAATCTTCCAGCCTTTCCGTAACCTCCTTAACCAGAGTGTTCAACAGCGAAATAATCCACCTGTCGATCTCCGGCCGCAGCTCCATAGGCACTTCCGCCTCGCGGCCCGTGAACCCGTCGACGTTGGCGTAAAGCGCGAAGAAGCTGTACGTATTATATAGGGTACCGAAGAACTTACGCCGCACCTCGTCCACGCCCTCAGGGTCGAACTTCAGGTTGTCCCACGGCTGCGAGTTGCTCATCATATACCACCGCACGGCATCTGCGCCATAGCGACCCATCATCTCGAACGGATCAACGCCGTTGCCAAGGCGTTTACTCATCTTGTTGCCGTTCTTGTCGAGCACAAGGCCGTTCGATATGATATTCTTAAACGCCACGCTGTCGAACAGCATCGTCGACAGGGCATGGAGCGTAAAGAACCACCCGCGCGTCTGGTCGACCCCCTCTGCAATAAAGTCGGCCGGAAAAACATGCTTGAAATCGGCCTCCCCCATCTCGAACGGATAATGCACCTGCGCGTATGGCATCGCCCCGCTATCGAACCATACGTCGATCAGGTCGCTCTCGCGGCGCATCCGTTCGCCCTTGTCCGAAACGAGTATGATTTCGTCGACATAGGGACGGTGGAGGTCGAATTTCTTATAATTTTCTTTCGAGAAATCGCCCTCTGTAAAGTCTGCGAGCGGGTTTGCGGCCATAAACCCGGCCGCTACCGACTTGTCTATCTCGGCTTTCAGTTCGGCCATCGAGCCGATGCACTTCATTTCGGCGTAATCCTCCGTGGCCCACACCGGGAGCGGCGTTCCCCAGAAGCGCGAGCGCGATAGGTTCCAGTCCACAAGCCCCTCGAGCCATTTCCCGAACCGCCCCGAACCGGTCGACGTCGACGCAGGTTTCCAATTTATCGTATCGTTCAGCGCGATCAGTTCATCCTTGAGCGCCGTGGTACGAATAAACCACGAATCGAGCGGATAGTAAAGTACCGGCTTGTCCGTCCGCCAGCAATGGGGGTAGCTGTGGGTATGCTTCTCGATCCGGAACGCCAGTCCCTGTCCCTTGAGCGTTACCGCAATATCGACATCAAGCGATTCCGTACCCTCGGCCAGATTGCCGTCATA
>QMCD01002470.1_pt1 | contig 14586 bp, 8 predicted proteins | sample 1821841 | NCBI WGS metagenome assembly QMCD01 (sample SAMN01991225, study PRJNA193472) | Termite gut metagenome, whole genome shotgun sequencing project. | isolation source: worker | host: Macrotermes natalensis | reverse complement strand
CACCGGAGCTGCGGTTTTGGGTCGCCAAAGGGATGCAGCCTTGATTTTTTGTTTCGTTTTGCATCAAGGCAAAATGAAAAACAAGCCGATAGGCGCGTTAGAAATAATAGAACAATTTTATACTACAATAGTTACTTGAACTACTGATTGGTATAAATTAGTAATCAATATAAAATAATAATATTATGTTTTCAAAAGAAACTTACATCAGCCGCCGCAACCAATTGAAAAAAACAATAGGTTCGGGCATTCTCTTGTTCCTAGGAAACGACGAATCCGGAATGAATTATGAAGATAACACCTACCCTTTCCGTCAGGATTCCACATTCCTTTATTTCTTCGGGCTTCCATATGCGGGATTGGCCGCAGTTATCAATATAGATGAAGATAAGGAGATTATCTTCGGAGATGAGCTTACAATCGACCAGATAGTATGGATGGGCACACAACCCACATTGAAGGAAAAAAGTGAAAGAATCGGAGTAGCAAATATTCAACCGTATTCGTCATTAGGCAGTTATCTGTCAAAAGCGGCAACTAAAGGACAGAAAGTACATTACCTGCCAACTTACAGGGCGGAACATAAACTCAGGCTAATGGACTGGACTGGTGTTAAACCTGCACAACAAGAGGCCTCCCTCCCATTTATTCAGGGTGTGGTAAATCAACGCATCTATAAATCGGAAGAAGAAATCGCTGAAATAGAAAAGGCCTGTGATATTACAGCCGATATGCACATTACCGCGATAAAGAAGGTCCGTGTAGGGATGAAAGAATATGAGGTGATGGCAGCACTGGAAGAAGTAGCCTATACAGCCGGAGGAAGGCTCTCCTTCCCTACTATCGCCACAGTAAACGGACAAACATTGCACAATCACTATCACGGAAACACGGTAAAAGAAGGCGATATGTTCCTTATCGACGCCGGTGCGGAAACCGAAATGGGTTATGCAGGCGATATGTCGTCTACCATACCTGCCGGAAAGAAATTCTCGTCCCGCCAGAAAGATGTATATGATATTCAGGTAGCTTCACATATTGCATCGGTAGAAGCATTACGGCCGGGCATTCCATTCAAAGAAGTGTATGAACTTTCGGCAAAGGTTATTTGCGAAGGGATGAAATCACTCGGCCTGATGAAAGGTGATATGAACGAAGCTGTACAAGCCGGCGCTCATGCGATGTTTTTCCAGTGCGGACTGGGACATATGATGGGGCTTGATGTACATGATATGGAAAATCTGGGTGAAGTTTGGGTAGGTTACAACGGAGAGCCCAAAAGTACACAGTTCGGACGAAAATCGTTACGTCTGGGACGGAAACTCGAACCGGGTTTTGTACTCACTATCGAACCGGGCGTCTACTTTATACCCGAACTGATAGACTTATGGAAAGGTGAAAAGAAATTCGAAGAATTTATCAATTACGACAAGCTGGAGGCATACAGGGATTTTGGCGGATTGCGCAACGAAGAAGATTTCCTTATTACAGAAACAGGCTCCCGCAGGTTAGGTAAAAAGATACCACTGACTACCGAAGAAGTAGAAGCATTAAGATAACGATGCAGGATAGCAATAAAGCGCTTATTTATGGTGGCATTGCCGTATTAAGCTGGTCTACAGTAGCTACGATGTTTAAAATGGCACTGAAGTATTTCTCTCATTTTGAGATGCTTTTGGTTGCCAGTTTTACGGCATTGCTCATATTCAGCATAGCAATGACTATACTGAAAAAATGGACTGACCTGAAGACTCTCCCTGCCAGACAGTGGGGATGGTTTTCATTGGTCGGTTTATTGAATCCCGTGGCTTACTATCTGGTCCTTTTTAAATCGTATGCTTTACTGCCTGCGCAAGTGGCACAACCGATAAACTATGCCTGGCCGATTGTATTACTCGTTTTACTGGCTATTATTGCCCGCCAGCCAATACCCAAGATGAAGTATATTGGTATGGCACTATCTCTCGGAGGAGTAGCTCTTATATCGTTAGGTTCGGGTGGTATAAGCGGACAGAGTTTACCTATTACAGGATTACTACTCGCTTTCTTAAGTGCATTTTTATGGGCAAGCTATTGGATAGTAAACAATCAGAATAAAAAAGTGGATGGAATAATCGCATTGTTCCTCAGCTTCCTGTTTGGCTCGTTATACTTACTGATAGGAGCTTTGTTTGCAGGAGTCAGTCTGAATTCTGTACCGGGAGTATTATCGAGTATCTATGTAGGCGCTTTTGAGATGGGGATACCATTTATATTTTTCGGACTGGCTATAAGGAAAACGAATAATCCGGCTCTGGTGAATCAGATGTGCTATCTATCGCCGTTTATTTCCCTTTTCCTGATCCATTTGGTATTAGGAGAGCAAATATACGTGACTACATATCTGGGATTATTCCTCATCGTATTTGGTATCGTATTCAATGAATATCTGACAAAGTATTTGCGGAAAAAGGCTATTGACTAAATAAAAAAAGCCGGTTAATACCGGCTTTTTACTCTATATTCGGACTGATATTATTCAGCTCCTTCTTCCTCGTTCACAGGGGCAATCAGTTTATAACCTTTACCGTGGATATTGATGATCTCAATACTTGGGTCCGGTTTCAACAGCTTACGCAACTTTGTGATATATACGTCCATACTACGGGCATTGAAATAGTTGTCATCAACCCAGATTTGTTTCAGGGCATGATTTCTTTCCAATATGTCGTTAGCATGAGCACATAACAAAGCTAAAAGCTCCGCTTCTTTGGTAGTCAGTTTAGTACTTTCACCATTGATAGTCAGAATCTGCTTTTGAGTGTCAAAGTTCATATTACCGAATTGGTAAACCTGTTGTTCTTTACTTCTCTTTCCTTTTACACGACGGAAAATAGCCTCGATACGAAGAACAAGCTCTTCCATGCTGAACGGTTTTGTAATATAATCGTCAGCTCCGGCCTTAAAGCCTTCGAGGATATCATCCTTCATATTCTTAGCTGTTAAGAATATGATCGGAATTTCTGTATTAATTGCTCTGATTTCTTTTACCAGAGTGATACCATCTTTTTTAGGCATCATCACATCCAGAATACACAGGTCATACTTTTCTTTTACAAATCCTTTGTATCCAACTTCTCCATCAATGTAAAGGTCAGTGTCGTAACCTTTTGCCTGAAGATACTCTCTTAGCAGCATACCAAGATTCTCATCATCTTCACATAAAAATAATTTCAATTTTTCTTCCATAACTTACTTATTTACATACAATTTATTTGAGTTGCTCATTATTCTTCATTATAGGCAGGCAGATTATAAATTTGGTGCCTTTACCTAATTCACTCTCAGCTTTTATAGTTCCTTTGTGATCTTCAACTATTTTCCTCACATATGCCAATCCCAGACCAAAGCCTTTCACATGCGACTGAAGCGCTAATCGCATTCTTTTAGTACGTGCAGAACGCAGTGGCGGATACCTATACCGTTATCTTCTACTGAGATATATAGTTTATTATTGCTATTCCATGTACGTATCATCAATTCCAACGGTACATCTTCTCTTCTGTACTTCACTGCATTATCCAACAAGTTAAATAACACATTGGTAAAATGCATTTTATCTGCTTCAATAGCTGATTCCGTGGCTTCCAAATCGATATCCAGATTACCTCCGAATTTTTCGACTTTTATCTGGAAAGTATTAGCTACACTTACAACAACATCATTGGCATCCAGTTCTTTCATTTTCAGTGTTGCTTTTTGCTTCTCGAAAAGAGACATCTGCAAAACTTTTTCTACCTGAAAACTTAACCGTTCGGTTTCATCATTTATCACGCCTGATATATGTTTGAAAACTTCCGGAGACTTCGTGATGGAGCCATCTTTAAGCATTTGTGCTGCTAATGAGATTGTTGACACAGGCGTCTTCAGTTCATGTGTCATATTATTCATGAAATCACTCTTCATTTCCGACAAACGCTTTTGGCGGAATGTGATGTAAATGATTATAATAAATGTTACCAGCAATATAAAGGTAAACAAAATTGACGGATATAGAAATTTTACTTCACTAAACAAGTATTTATCCTTATCCGGGAAATATACCTTCAGGTATGTAACCTTATCCTGCGGATCGTTAGGAAACAACGATTGCAAATAATAGTCCTTCCTGTTTTGCATCGTAAAAAACGGCTGCTGATATATCGGCTTGTCGTTTTTATCCACCACTTCGTACTGAAATGGCAACTCTATCCCATTCCCTTTTATCTCGTTTCTGATAAGAACCTCAAGCGATTTCAAATTCACCCGTTCTGCTATAGGTATATTACTTGCCGTATTTATAATACGGTTCAATACCTCGTTCATTATATCGCTCTCGTAAAGATATTTCTTTTTTTGTTCATCCTGCATACCGAATATAGTTTTCGATATAGCATTCGTCCCACCTTTGCTCGGCGACTGGAAAATCTGACTCTTCGGAGTTTGAGTAGTGGTCGACATATTCAACTCCATGTTTATCTCCATATCGGGAGCTGTCATCTTCACTCTTTGCTGATGCGTTACTGTTTCTTCCTGCATCTGATTCTGCAAAGATAATGATCTGTTATAAGCGGCCGCCTGTTTTTTCTGATTCTCGAGAAATGCCTCATTCAGATACTTCTGTGTCTGATCGAGTTCCAAACTACGAGAAACCTGCAAAAGGCTTCTGTTTATAATTTCATTAAACTGATCACTCCTTATCCTTATCGATTCTCTAAGGTAGGTTATTTGTAAGTACAATAGGCCAAAGAACGCAAATGCCATTATTCCGGCGAGTATCCATATTGTCGATTTTTTCATTTTAGCCTCTCTATTCTACCAAGACTTGCTTACTTTAATTAAATAAATTTTATAGGTCTCGATTTTACTATTTAACAATTAACACAAAGATATTGTTTAACATTTGAAAAAATAAACATAAAGGAAATATTTTTTCTATGCAAGCTTATAAATATTTTTTATTGTAGCAAAATAAATTTTAAGCTTATTCCAAAATTACTGTTTGTTGTCGAATATGACGACGATGAAATTAATGGCCTGTTGAGGATACGATCATAGAACGCTCTCAAAGTCAAAGACCTGCTCATTGCATAATCCGCAGATATTTTTAACGTTACAATAGTCGTGCCACTTGTTGCCTGCGTAAAATTTTCCTGAATCTTACGAAGCAAGGCTTCAACTGTTTTATGCGACAGATCTGCTTTTATATTTAAATCGTTATTGAACTGTCCTGTTGACTTCTGGCTCAATCCTATCAGGCGGTTAAACTCATTGATACGATATCCGAATCCGACTACAAATTCTTTTTGCAGAGATTCTATGATCTGATAAGATGACATATTTAAGGTTAAAGTACGTGCATTATTATAACGTGTATTGATTGTCATATTATTATTCAGTGTACCCTCGACTCCAAATAGAGGATTAAACACTTCGGATATACCGACCGATGATATATTGTATGGTGAAGACGGCACCGGATTTCCACTGAGGATATCACGTATATATCCAAGTTCGTCATCTGCCTGCACCCAATTTGAGAAAGAATTATAATTACTTACCTGATAGTAACAGGTATATGCGTGATTGAGCCGTAAATTCTTAAATTTCTCTTTTATAAGCGGGATGCTGGTCAGCCCATCATATGCCACTGTCCAGTTAGGCAGTATAGATAACAAGGACGGAAACGCCGTGAGCGCGATATTATTTGCACTACGCCCTGTATAAGCAGATATAAATGCCGGAATAAGCACATCTGCGGAATTAACATCGACCTCGCCTGTGGCAGCCGAATAAGGCTGACCGATAAGGCCCGGAGTATTTTCGCTGATAAAGCCCCCGCCGGGATAAGAAGTATTTCTATATTTAGCCTCAAGTCTGTTTTTTATACGATACCTGTTTACAAGGAATTTTTCAAAAGCTGCCGAATAGTAATCATTTCCGGCATTGCTGCTTTTAAGAGCTGAAGACAAAGCCACAGTAGTCATAGAAAAGTTGCCGCCGAATGTTCTCGAGGTATTCGGAGTACCATCTTCTAAAACAGTATACTGAACTTCAGTCCGTTTATTATTCTCATGTTTGGCATTCAACTCTATCTTGAAGTCCTTAAACGGTTCTATCTGCGCTCTGAACTCGAATGTTTCGGCCGTGTTAAATACCGATGGGGAGACATTCATAACATTGCCTACAAGCCAGTCCCTGTCTATCGACTTTTGTATAAAATCATCACCGCCCTCTAGTCCGAAAGCAAAACCAAGTCCCGGAACCATTCCATAATCGGAACCCTTCTGACCGAATGCATCACCTATGCCCGGTTTGAAACCTGAAATATACGTTTCGTTATGCCTTGAGTAATTAAACCCTAATGTGCGCACCGACATTAGCCCACGCGCTGAATATTCTGCTATATCCTGTAACAGTTTCGACGTTCCGGTTTCTTTATATCTTCCCTCAATACTCAGCTGTATATCAGCAGAGTCTTTATTATTTATCCGGATTGTATTCTCATCTACCTTTTTAAATTTCACGGTATATGGCTTTCCGTCTTTTCTTGCGGTTACCTGTATATTTTTTGTATTGAGGCCATGCGTAATTGTTGCAGTTGTATCTCTTTGTAGCAATACATTCTGTGTAAAGCGACGCCTTTCAGGCTCACGTTTTTCCCGTTCACGCTGGCTAGGAGATTGCGGTCTTCTCTTCGCATCGAAACGGTCATTTACTCTTTTCAAAAACGATGATTTATTATACAGCGCGGTCATACTGAATCTGTTTGTCAGATCCAGTGTCATTGTATTACTTATGGTATTGCCAATCTCTACACTATCTATATTAGCTCCGCGATCCCACTGATAGCCGCTCGTATAACCGGCATTAGACGTAACCCAATCCATAGCCGGAATATTCTTGAACGGAAGCTGATAGGTAACTTTTACTGTTTGCCTGTATGATAGCGGGTCTCCAAGGCTTTTCAAACTACGCATAACAGCATCTTTCCAAGTATCATAGTCGTCCCTGTTCAGTTTTTTATTCACTTGCAGGTATGGTTCTTCTATTTCGGCTCTGGTCCCCGATTGAAAAGAGAATTTCAGGTTACGGGTAAAATCCCAATCGATATTAAAATCCCTGTCCCATAAGAAAGACTGGCTCCATGATAAAAATTCGCTGGATGTTCCCCCGCCAAGCCTGTAGCTTTCTATATCACGCAAGGCTGTTTCGGTATAGTATCGTACAATATTGGAATTAAAGGCGATATGAGACGGAAGATAATTAAAGCCTAATGACCGGGCAAACTTCGCAGCCCCGGACTTACTCTTTACATTTTTGAATGGTTCCCAAGTCTTCACCATCGGACTATATGCATAATTGAATGTCGCCCGATAATTTTTAGTCACATCATATACCGTAGTTGGATTCTTTGTCTCACTCTGGCTATACGAATAGCCGAAACTAAAGTTTGCCGGATCGTATGGCATGGGAGTCTTACTCTGAATATTGACCTTAACATTATTCACACTGATGCTCTTCGTTGTGGTTTTCTCCTGCGCCAGACTCTTTATTGAATCTTTTTCTGCCTTGGTTTCCACGATGCTCAGTGCCTCTTTAAGTGTAACATCCTGATCGAATGGATCGTATTTTGGAGTAGTTGTCTGATTAGAATATGAGTAATATAAAGGCAGGCTTACTTTTGCTTTCTCCGGAAAGAATTTACCTAATTCTATATTAGCAGCGATGCTATATGTATGATAATCGTCGGAACGCCTTTCCATCAGTTTCTGATCTAAGGCTCCGAATCCAACAGTTTCTTTCCGTCCCGATAAATTTATTGTCCCTAAGTCGGATAGAGCAACGTTCAGATTTCCTTGTGCAGCCCATCCGCCTTCCTCATCAAAGTCGGTAAGGCGAAGCTCATTTATCCAGACTTCTCCCGACTTGACCACTGTGCTGTTATTCCTTACCCCAACCATTATCACATTGATCTCGGATAATGAAGGATTACCAATCACACTTACCCTGTTGTTTTGCTTATTAGGGTCATACTCGTAATAGAGTGTTGTATAGGAAACAGTAGAACCGGCTTTTCGTTTCTCCCTGTTGCGATGCAATTTTACATCTTTCAGTAATTCCAACGGGAAGTCGAACATATTCTCGTTAGGCCATACTACATTCCTGTCGGTTGAGCCTTCCGGAGTTATTACCAATGGTATCTCGTATTCGTAATAGTTATTTTTATAATCGGAGCCCAGACGGATAAATATCGTGAAATCGCCTCTTACTAATTTCTCCCCATCGATAAGTTCTTCTGCATGGGTAAACATTTGTAAGCGTTTATATCGTCTGAGGTCATAATATGTATTTTTATAAATCGCACGCGCATCTCCAGCACTCAACTCATGTATACGCATAGACAATGATTGCTCATTCTCCTTTGTCATCTGTGCCTGATCGGGGTCGGTGACACGGCTGAGCCCCGGAGGAAGTACATAACCGACAGGCTTACGGTCCGAATTTTCTTCTATATTTACTGTCGCAATATCGAGAGTACCATTTCCCGATGGCTCATTATTTTTATTTAGGGTCTGTTCGTATGCGCGCCAATCGCCACGGACCAATTGCAATGTACCAAAACGCAAGAATGTGGTCTGATTGAAACCGGTCATAAACATGCGCATAAAGCGGATACTCTTAAAATCCGATATATTCCCTATTTTTTCACCTTGGCGTACAGGTACTTTAAACTGATACCATGTCACTTCTCCAGTCGTACCATTACGAAGCGGAACTTCCACTTTGCGGCTATCGGCTATATAATTTTCGCCGACATTCATTTTTTTAGGATCAAGCTCTATCCTGTACTGAAAATAGGCTTCTGTTTCATTCAATGTATTATCCTGATCTATGTCCTCCACATCAGGTACAGGCCGGGCGGCGGTAGAATAACTCTCTGAAGTCTGCTTGGTATCAGGGGAGTTTCCTTCGGTATTGTTATAATATTTATAACGATCGAGTATACTTACCTCATCCCGGTCATAATCTGCCCCACGGTAAAAATGGTAAGTATCCCCGGCAGGGTCGTTCAGTGGTGAAAATCGGTCAGCCTTTAATTTCTCTCTTGCTGCTGCTGATAGTTTGGCGTCATAATCCTGTAAGTATTTACTATATGTACCAAATATAAATTCTTCCTCTGTGCTCAACCCGTTCAGTCCCACATCCTGCTTCCTGCGGGCATCACTTCCGGCATTATCATCAAAAGCATAAACAGTCGACTGGCGTTTTGGTACTTTACCCCATACCGTAGTTTCCACAGCATCGGGATCATCATTGACAGGAAGTCCGTTTTCAAAGAATTTCTTACCGTCTTTAAGAACATCCTCTGATATTTCACCCAGATTTATATATAAATCGCCTCCCTTTGCCGTCTTGTCATAAACAAACGGGTCCATCAGCCAGAATTCTATATACTCTACATTCGACGCTTCAAAATCACGTACATCCATACGGCGGGTAATCCCTCCCCAACGGGTTTCCGGATCTCTCAGCTTTCCGTCCGAATCTATATTTGTTGCATCCAGATTATAAGGACCTCTCTCATTAGGATAGAAAGACAGATTCAATGCAGGGAGAGTCGCCGATTCATTATAGGGAACATCCTTATTCGGATAAATCTCGTACATATTGATCTCCCGTACAAAGTGGTTGGATAATTGGTCCTGATCATTTTTTATATGATTAGGTGTCAGAGATGAGCCTTTACGGGTAAAAAGATTGTCTATCATAAACCATGATAACATAGCCCGGTTCATTCCATACTCTATCTGGTTGCTCAATTTCGCCTCTTCAAATAATACCTTATTATCCTTACCTTTAGCACCAAAAGGAGTAGAAGCCAAAGTCCATGCATAAGGATTTTTTATATCTATCCGCGATTGCGATGATTCGAAATCATCCAAATAAGAATATCCTCCCGCTTCTTTACTCTGATAATGTCCGGGTATCATCTGGGCAAACTCGGCATTGAACGAAATCTGAGATGGCTGTGTCGCTTCTACAAATGGCAATTTATCTACAAGATTTGTCAGCCACATCGATTCTGTTTTGTAGGATGTGTTCAGCCCCCACAAAGTATTTTTCACAGACTCGTCTCCAATCTGTGTTTTCATCGTCAGAGGCTTCTCATAGTAGTGCATAATAGTACCACCAATATTGAAATTTTTTGAGATATCGTAACTCAGATTAAGTCCCAGCAAAGTTTTTCGTTGCATATTAAAAGTTCTCCCCTCGGAAGAAACTTGTATCGGTGTATTGGAATCCAGCAAATTCTGATTGATAATAGTAACCCTTCCCGCTATATAATCGACTATATAGTCCACACCCTCGACCAAAGTAGCTCCGGCTGCGGTTAATTTCACAGAACCCTGAGGTATATTGGTGGCATTAAGGTCTATCTCGGCATTACTGGAACCCGATCCTCGATACGAACCTGATATTTTGAATTTATTCTTCTCTGCGATTTGCTGGGCGACAGTCAACGTGGAATCATATAACTCCTGATAGACGTATTTATCAGCAATGGAATTGTTTCCTATCTTCTGTCTCAAATGAGAGCCAAAAGGCTCGACCACAGGAAAGAAAACACGTCCGTTCTGCAACTTAACGGTATATCCTTCAACGAAATCAAAGATACCGTCACCTTTAGCACCTTCTTTATTCGTTACTTCATTGTTGCGGGAATCGAGCCTGTCGAGATTCATGACTCTCAACAGCAATTCATTCTTGATATTACCTTCCGGAATGTAATTTATATACGTGCCGATAGTGTCTGACTGATAAGATATATTCAACCTGAAATGGTCTTGCTGAACAGCATTATCACTTACCTTATATACATTCTTCATCATCATATCCCAAGTGTAGGAACGAGGAGAAAGAGAGACGGGCTTTATCAGCTTTACAAACAATGCTCCGGATTTTGGATTCCCGGAATCATATTTATCTACAATGTCAGTCGCCAGTTCACCCACCTGATAGTCTTTACCATTAGCTCTGTATGTATAAGCTACTGCAAGCACTTCATCGGCTTGCAGGGCCGAGGTAAGTGATATATAACCCAATTGCGGATTAAAAGTATATTCAGCCTGAGTCAGCAACCGGGCACTCTCTATTTTCTCATAATCGAGGCCGCTTTGTATATATCCACTAAACAGACCCGTGATCTGGGATATATCCCTGGCTCCGGGTTTTTCCGCTTTAATGGAAGTGTATAGATTATTTGCATCATTATCAGGATTGTCCGGTTTTCCTATGGTTGCAGTCCATTTACTATTCTTGATTTTTGTATGTTCACCTATATCGGCAAATGCGACTATATTACGGGATTGCGTATAATCCCCCCTCTTGTTCGTCACCCATACTTCAATATTAGTGATATTGACAGGCGACTGAATAAAAGGCAGTTTAGACATTGCCTTATCATAATTGTCACGAAAATAGTTGGATATGAAGAAATGCCTGTTGGCATCGTATTGGTCGGCTTTGAATTCGTACTCATTGGTTTGGATACCACCCTTCGAACTTGTCGTTTGAGATTCGGACTCTTGTTGCGATACGACCATATTGACACGCAATTTGCCAAACTGTAGTTCGGTATTGATACCGAAAAGTGATGTACCTCCGTTGATGAGGGAGTTGGTCGTTGCCATGCTTACGTTTCCGGCTTCGATACGTTTTATTATCTCATCTTCCTTTCCCTCATATGCCAATTTTAGTTTTTTAGAATCAAAATCGAACAACGCCTTTGTATCATAATTCATATCGAAATTGATCTTATCGCCTACAGATGCCGTTACATTCATCTGTATATCTTCATTAAACTCAAAGGCTGTTTTACTCCTGTTACGTTCCGACAGAGTAGGATTATCCGTACTTGTATGTTTGACACCCATCGTAGCCTCCACATATCCCTGTGTCCTTACCTTTACACCTCCGGGACCAAAGAGTTTTTCGGCCGGCCCGATATCCAACTTTATATCCTTCAATGAAAATTCATCTTTTTCATCCTTATTGTCGTAGGTTTCCACATTCTTTCCCTTAAAATAGTTGGACATAGAACGCTTCAACGTATAGTCCATGTATTCTTTAGGGGTAAGTGAAAAAGGCGTTGATATTTCCTGGTCTCCTACTTTGGTGCGAAAGATGTACAGTTTTGTATTGGGGTCATATTCTACCGACGTCTCAATATTAGACGGAGTTTTGAGATCGGCAGGAGGATTATCTTTAAGATCCTTATATGTAGTTATCTGCGTTTTCTTTACCGGATAACGGGGCACTGTATCCTGTGATTGCAGTTGGTCAGCGTAAGCAAAAAAGGAATCTGTCTTACCGGTGATACCGGAAAACAAACTCACAGAACTTATGAGGAGCGTAGTTACAAATAAATATTTTATATATTTTTTCAACTCTAAAAATAAATAATAGATAATAAGGTCGCAAACCTATCTATTGCCTTGCTAAGTTAAAATACACTACATACTTAGAGCATCTTCAACGCTGTCTTTATAATCTGCTCGACTGTGCTATCAGCCTTATCCTTTAATATTTTAGCCACAACTTTTTGAGATGCCTGCTGGGTAAACCCGAGCATAACTAATGCTGCTACCGCTTCTTCCCCTGACGGATGTCCCGATGCAAACATATCAACCTGCTCTATCCCACTTACTTTTATCTTATCCTTCAGATCTACTATCACACGTTGTGCCGTCTTCAGACCAATTCCTTTAACGGTTTTCAACATATCAGAATTCCCTGAAGCAATAACGTTCGCGAGTTCCGGATTCCCATGCGACAGGCGGTGGACAACCTGTCCGTTCGCGGCAATGGATTTCTGTTCCTTGTGGGCAGCAGCTACGGCACACGATACCCCGAGCGCGACAGCATCCGGGTCTCGCATCTCGACGGATACCTGTTCTATTAACCGATCATATTAACCTGTCAATATTATGATATCGCGAATTTTCACAGTTCTGATCGCATTACTCGCGTGCGTCACGCTCCACGCGCAGCAAAAACAACTCCTGCACACCGACTGGGTCGCACGACAGGCGGCTTCGGTGATGCAGGACGGGGCGGTGCTCACCGGCGGCGGGGTCTCCTTCGAGGGATGGATGCCGGCAGTGGTTCCGGGCACCGTACTCACCACCATGTTGGAGAACGGCCTCGTGCCCGATCCCGACTTCGGCATGAACAACACGCTCATCCCCGACATTGCCGACGTGGGCGCCGGCCACTACACCTACTGGTTCGTCAACCGTTTCTCCACCGCGACACCCGGCGGGGGCGAGCACTTGTGGCTCAACTTCCGCGGCATAAACTACCGCGCCGAGATATTCCTCAACGGCAAGCGCATCTCGACCACGACCCACGTCGGGATGTTCGTCCGCCGCAGCTACGACATCACGCAATGGGTGCGTACCGACGGCGGTGTCAACACTTTGGCCGTGCTGGTCTACATGTGGGTGTGGACAACGGCGGACAGGCGGGCGACGGCTACATTGCCCGCAACGTCACGATGCAGTTCAGCGCGGGGTGGGACTGGATCCAGGCGGTGAGGGATCGCAATACCGGCATCTGGGACGAGGTGTCGCTCACCCGCACCGGAGCCCTCCGGCTGGAACATCCGCAGGTGATAACCTCCGTTCCCGGAGTGCGTACCCCCGGCGGACGGCAGGCCGATGCCAAAGTGACTGTCTCGGCCGAGGTCGAGAACCTGACCGGCGCAACGCTGACCGCCACAGTGGGGTATACCCTCGACGGACGCACGCTGAACACGAAAGTGACCCTTGCACCCCGCGAAAGACGCACCGTGGCGATGCCCGAAATGGCGGTGAAAAATCCGCGCCTGTGGTGGCCGAACGGCATCGGCAAGGCGGAGCTCTACGACTTGTCTATACAAGTTGCCGACGCAGGCGGGCTCGTCTCCGATTCTCGCGCAATGAAGATCGGCATTCGCGAACTTGCTTATGACAAAGATCCCGCCAACGGCGGACGGCGGTTTTTCGTCAACGGACAGAAAATATTCATACGCGGCGGCAACTACATCGCCTCCGACTGGCTGCTGCGCCTCTCGCGCGAGCGCTACCGCCACGAGGTGGAGTTCCACGCCGAGATGAACCTCAACATGATCCGCGTGTGGGGCGGCGCGATCCCCGAGCGTCCCGAGTTCTACGAGGCGTGCGACGAATTGGGGATGCTGGTGTTCCAGGATTTCCCCGTTTCGGGCGACGGCAACGGCGCCTGGCATGACCCCGCCAAGAAAGATTCGCGCGACAGGCGGCGGGAGTATCCCGACGATCACAATCTGCTGCTCGAGTCGATCACCGACGAGGTGAAGATGTTGCGCAACCACCCCAGCCTGGCGCTGTGGTGCGGCGGCAACGAGTGGCCCGCGCCCGAAGATGTGGACGACGCGCTCAAAAACCGCATCATGCCGAGGCTCGACCCAACTCGCCTGTTCGCCTCGTTCTCGACCGACACGCTGTTCACGCGCAACACCATCGGCGGTGTGGGCGACGGCCC
>QMCD01001417.1_pt1 | contig 14588 bp, 14 predicted proteins | sample 1821841 | NCBI WGS metagenome assembly QMCD01 (sample SAMN01991225, study PRJNA193472) | Termite gut metagenome, whole genome shotgun sequencing project. | isolation source: worker | host: Macrotermes natalensis | reverse complement strand
CACGATGGACACCCTTGCCTTCGGCTATATCCTTCCCACTACCGGGCGGATTCCGGACTTACACCGGTTAGAAACGTGCGCCGCCGGGCGCACATAAAAACAAAACCCCGTCCCTGTAAAAGGACGAGGTTAATTCCCGTTGTACCACCCGTTACACATACTCCCCGGAACCTCCGGCTTTATATGGCTTCCGATAACGGCGGAAAGCCGGCCTCCCTTACTGCCGCAACAAGTTGCGGGTTCGGTTCGCGACTGGGAAGTGATATTCGGTAACTGTTACTGATGCCGGTCTTACACCCTCACCGGCTCGCTGCAATGTTCGCAATTACCTACTGTCTTCGTCATTGTCTTTTCGATTGACTTACATTATTGAATGAGCCCTTGCAATAATAATCTTACTGATATGGTTACCTTACTAATGAAGTTACTAAACTATCTTGATTTTGTCAAGCAAAATAAATTTATGACTTAGGCTTACCGCAAGTATTTAGAACAGTTCAGCCTTCCGCCATTCCGCGAGGGTTTGTGACGTATTTCCTCAAAATCCCGAGAGTTGCAAACGCCAAATCGCTCTCTTGGCGATTTGTGTGCATCATTGTAATAGTTCATCTGTATATCTGCTCATAGAATAGCTATGGCTGAACTGTTACAGTATTTATTAATAATCTCATGTTTAATCCTATTAAGCTGATTCAGCATTCTTTCAGAACCAGCAAAAAACTCCATTTCTCTAATATCGTTATAGCTGGTATCTTCGATCGGTTTTTTTATGAAATCCTTGCTATCATTATCAATATTCAGATAGTTGAAAAAAAATGTACCTGAATAAGTAAAATTCTTTTCACTTGTGATACCATTTAATACCGAAGGTTCCAAGAAGGCAAGATAACTGTCTTTTTGATTCATTAAATTCTTTAGTCCGATATACGTAATTTCACCCTTTTCATTCATTTCAAAACAATCAACACTATAGATATAATAGCTTTTATTTATTTCCATGCCATCACCTTTTATGATATCATCCACTATGATTTCTTGCCCTAAACTGCTATTATAGTTTTTAATGTTACCTGTCGCATGAGCAATTATAACAATAGGCGCACTCTCTGTTTCATTAACATAATCATCTTCATAAGTAACTAGATTATTGTACAATGCCTCCTCTGTTTCCTCCATCGCAGGATTATCACCATATATAAAAGACAGTCCACAATTCATCGCATAGGTATCGTCAATATTCCTTAGATCCAAAAGTCCGGCATCCGTAAATTGCATCTTACATAACTGACCAATAGTAGCTGTTACCACGACTGCCAGAATTTGAAATATCATCCATCTTTTCATATCACACCCTCACTATCCGTAATTTTCCCATCCGAAATGTAGTATTTTTTCTGGCATAGTTCATCAATGTCCTCGCTGCTATGACTGGCAATTATCACCAATGCGCCACGTGCAGCTTCTTCTTTGATAACCTTTCGTATTAAAGCAACCCCATTATGATCTAAGGCGTTAGTCGGTTCATCAAGAAATAGGAAATCAGGTTTTTCCATAATTGCCTGGGCAATAGCAATTCGCTGTTTCATACCCAGCGAATACTTTCTTATGGTTCTTTTATCATCTGGATCCAAACCGACACGTCTGATGGTGTCAATAACCTCCGTTTTACCAATTACATGGTTGATTCCGGCTAAATACATTAAGTTCTTAAAACCGGTAAATTCCGGATATAATGAAGCGTTTTCGATTACCACCCCTATTTTTTTCAAAGGACTGCCTTTTTCATAAGCCACTCCGTCATCCATCATAATACATCCGCTACTTGGTTTTACTAAACCGCTCAGGATGCGGAACAGCATGGTTTTTCCTGAACCGTTCTCACCGATCAGTCCATATACAATGCTGCTTTGAAAAAAGAGATTAATATCATCTAAAACCAGATTTCCCTTAATATTTTTTGTTAGCCGTATCGTTTTTATTGTATGCATAAGTCTCCCTTATTTCTCTTCAGCGTCATATAAAGCAATATCTTGCTTATTTACAAATCTTGCTCCCAATAACACGGTAGCTGTAATCAGCATAAAATAGTAGATTATATAAAAAAATAAAAATATTTTGTTTTCAATAATATCTATGTTAATACTTGACATTGGATTCAGTAGCAACAGATAGCGAAAGCTTCCCATAAATGATTGCCCTTGCAATGACATAAATAATAAGATAACAATTACCAGATATGTTAAAATAAACCCTGTTCCATTTCCAAATCTAATAGATATCATATTAATGAGTAACGTAGTAAGCATTAACATGAATGAAATAATAATAAAGAGTATCATTACTAAATTAATATCACCCCAGTAAATTCTATGGACGCTGGCAACTGTGCAAATTAAAAGGTTACAGGCAAGGAAAATCAAGCTATATAACATTGATATCAGGAATAATCTGACGCACTTGCTGACAAACCATACTTTTCTGCTTTTAAGTCTTGAAAACACATAAATACTATTATATCTAAACTCTTCCGAAATCAGATTACCATACAAGATATTGAACAGAAACATATATATCAATTTATCGATAACCAATACAAAGACACGAACATCTCCAACTTGAACCCGCTCAAACATTTTTAAAATCAACAATTCACTAATCGTTATCTCGATCGTTCCCGCATATAAAAAATTATCAACAGACATAATGAAAGTAACGGGAATTATTAACAGTGTCTTTAGAATCTGTCTTCTCGATGTCATTAATTAAAATATATCCTTTCTCGTAGATCTCCATACGGCACTGGCACAAAATAGTATTAAAATCATAACCAATACCGTAAATACTAGATAATACCTACCGGCACTACTATTAAAACTGCTATATGTCATCCACCTAAAATTTATGTATGGTACTTTATCCATATTTGCCCTAAATACCAAATCAATAATAGTTCCCAATAGAAATACTGTGTATACAGGCAGAAATAAAATCATCTTATGTTTCGTCAGAAAAAAGGAGCACGCCACGGAAAACATGCTTAATACTCCAGAAAAAAAAGATAAAATTAATATATACAATGCATTATTTAAAAAAGGACTAAATAAATAAACACGCAATAAAGGTTGCCCGACAAAATCTGTATTTATATAAACATTGGATCCCGACAGCTCTTCAAAATAAGAAACCAGATTATAGGGACCCCAAGGAGTATGATAATTTTCACGAAAAGTAAGATAACATAAAATAATATTGACAAAAAAGGGGATTAATATAATAAAAAAACCACCTATAAAACCAGCGATTAATTTACTGGTATAATACTTAAATACGTCAAAACGGCTTAACTGATATGCAATGATTCCGCTATATAAATCGTCTAAATAAGAAAAGGCAAATGGGAAAACTACAAGAAATGGAAATAATGCTTCAAATATATTCCAGTAAGGAGCATAATCATTTCCTGAGAAAATAAAACTTGCTGAATAAATATTAATAATATCGCTTCCAATATATTTTACGGAATCACTAAGATAGGATACTATATTGTATAACATAATAATAGTAAATGCTAACTTAAAACTAAATTTATTAATCATCAGCAATATCTGCATCTTAATTGCATAAAACATTTTCCTCTCCTACTACTTGGTAATTAATTGCTCGCGGATTCAAATAATTGAATCCGCCGCAATTAATTATTAATCAAATTTCATATAGAAAATCTAATTAACATCTGCATTAAGTGTTGCATCAACATAACAATCAAGACTGGCATCATTTCCCATAGCGTAAAATGTCAAAACAGTACCTTTTTTATTATAAGTGCCCTTCAAGGTGAACTTTACTGTTTTATCAATTTCACATGATTTAGAGCTGGCTTGATTGCCGCTACTCCCAAGCTGAAAATATGCCTTTTTGTAACTTGTGGTCGGATCACCGTTAGCTTTATAAAATTTTGTTATCTTGACACTGGCATAGTCAGTCTCTGAGGCCTTTGTCACTGTTCCAATATATTCATATTCATTACTGTCAACAAATTGATAAGTGACATCTTTACTGGCCGCCATGACGGTAAGCGTATTACTAATAATAAAAATCATGCACAATGCAATTGTAATCATTTTACTTCTTGAATTTATTTTTATCATAGTTACTTCACTTTCTTTTAAATATTATTGTAGCATATTATGTTGTATTATTTTAGGTTGTATTATTTTATTTGCTCAAATATTGCATTTTAAACAAATATATGGTACAATAGCTTCGAGTCGGACTTTCATGATTTTCACTTTGGGCTTTCCCTTGAGATTTTCATGAAAGTCTATTATTTGGTGGCCGTGCATTATATTTATCTATCATTATTTCCCCCTCTCTTTAAGATTCCCAATCAACTTATAATAAATATATAACATAAAGTGGTTTTAGTCAATACAATAGTAAAGTAGTTTTTTAACTTTAAATATATTATTTTGTTTATTATTTTTAAATAATTTTGTTATTTAGACAAAGACTTAAATAAGAAACTAAATAACGTTATATAAATAAAAAAATATTCATTCCAAGAAAAATTATTGTGCTCTTGAATTAAAATAACTCATTACGATTTGATTAGACTGATTTTTCATATATTGATAACATAATCCCGTCTTTGACAGTTAGATAATAAAAAACTGCAGCTCCCTTTTTATGGGAATCTGCAGCGATTGAAGTTTCTAATCTATCCTGTTTTTATCATCGTATTACCCACCATAAGCTCATAAAACTTAGGATTAGTCCAAGCATCATAAGAATAAGAATCCGACTCTTCCCAGTGTTCAAACGCACCGACTATTTCCGATTCACTGCCAAAAACTTCTATTGCAGCATCCAACAGGGTCTGATAAGTCACCTGATCAAAATATGGAGCGCTGACGATAGTTCCTTACTAAGTCCCAACGAAAAAGTAGTGTTCGCAAGGCTCGGGGGCCGGAGGGCTCCCCTATCTTTTAGTTGACATTACATTAGAAAAGTAACATTAATTCCAAAAGCGAAAATACCCGTCCCTTTACGCCACTAGACGATTCCATAATAATAATGTAATATAAACATACAGCCATCAACAGCATTGCAAGTTTACCAACTATAGGAGAACACATGGACAGACAGAACCTGACCCTGCTTACCGATTTATATGAGCTCACCATGATGCAGGGCTATTTCAAACACAAGGACCGCAATGAAACCGTTATCTTTGACGCCTTCTACCGCACCAACCCCTGTAACGGCGGGTATGCCATCATGGCCGGCCTGGAACAGCTGATTCACCTCATCAAGGAGCTGCATTTTTCCGACGAAGACATAATCTACCTGCGGAGCCTGTCGATCTTCGCCGAGGATTTTCTTTCCTACCTCAAAGACTTCCGTTTTTCCGGCGACATCTATGCTATTCCGGAAGGCACGGTCATCTTCCCGCGGGAACCCTTAATCAAAGTCATTGCCCCGATCATGGAAGCCCAGCTGATTGAAACTGCGGTTCTCAACATCATCAACCATCAAAGCCTGATTGCCACCAAAGCCGCCCGTGTCTGCTATGCCGCCAAGGGCGACGGCATCATGGAATTCGGCCTGCGCCGGGCCCAAGGACCCGATGCCGGGATCTACGGCGCCAGGGCCGCCGTCATCGGCGGCTGTGTCGGCACTTCCAATGTCCTCTGCGGCCAGCTTTTCGACGTTCCGGTGAGGGGGACTCACGCCCATAGCTGGATCATGAGCTTCCCCGATGAATATACCGCATTCAAGACCTACGCCGAAATGTATCCCCATGCCTGTATCCTGCTCGTAGACACCTATGACACGGTCAAATCCGGCATCCCCAACGCCATCCGCGTCTTTTCCGAAATGATCGACGCCGGCATCAAGCTTACCAGCTATGGGATCCGTCTGGACAGCGGCGACCTGGCTTATCTCTCCAAAAAAGCCCGTGCCATGCTGGATGCCGCCGGCCATACCGATGCCGTCATCTCCGCTTCCAATGATCTGGACGAGTATCTGATCGAAAGCCTGAAAGCCCAAGGCGCCATGATTACTTCCTGGGGCGTCGGTACCAACCTGATTACTGCCAAGGATAATCCGGCCTTCGGCGGTGTCTACAAACTGGCCGCCATCATGAATGAAGAAGGGGAATTCATACCCAAGATTAAGCTATCAGAAAATACCGAGAAAGTTACCAACCCGGGGAATAAGACTACATACCGGATCTATGACAAGGAAACCGATAAAATCAAGGCAGATCTGATCTGTCTGGTCGGAGAGCAATTTGACGAAAAGGAGCCGCTGCTTCTCTTCGATCCCGGGGAACCTTGGAAAAAAACCCGCCTGCCCGGCGGCAGCTATCGGATCAGAGAACTGATGATACCGCTTTTCCAGAACGGAAAATGCTGCTATACCTCTCCCAAAGTCATGGACATCCGCTCCTATTGCCAGCAAGAACTGGATAGCTTATGGGATGAAACCAAACGGTTTGTCAATCCCCATACGGTATATGTAGATCTGTCCCAGAAACTCTACGAAACCAAAATCCGCCTGCTGGATGAGATGAACCGTTTCTAAGGGGACTCTGACGCAGTCCCTGAACACTACTTCCGGTTGATGCTGGTTGGGTCAAGGGCATCGCGCAGCGCGTCGCCGATAAAGTTGATCGCAATCACCAGTACTACGATCAGCAGTCCCGGCGGAATCCACAGCCACGGCTGTCTGGTCAGCACCGTCAGGGACTGGGCCCCGTTCAGCATATTGCCCAGGCTTGCCGTCGGCGGCTGAACACCCATCCCCAGAAAGCTCAGTGCCGCCTCGTCCAACATCGACAGGGCTACCACGCTGGTGGCATAAACCAAGATCGGTGCCACCGTATTGGGCAATATCTCCGAGAAGAGAATATGCCGAAGCGACATTCCCGCCACAATATTCCCCTTGACAAAATTAGTTTCCCGCAAGCTTAATACGTTGCCCCTCACCAGTCTGGCTATCCCCGGCCAGTCTACAAAGCCGAGAATCAGAATGATGCTCCACAGACCAGGCCGAAAAATTGACGCGGCTACTAAAACCAGCAATATATAAGGAAATGACATGACCATATCGGTAAAACGCATGATTACCATGTCCAGTATCCCGCCAAAATAACCGGCCAGCAGCCCAAAGACTACCCCGATCACCGTCGATATCAGGGTCGCCATGACTCCGACCAAAAGGGAAATCCGCATGGCATAAAGCAGACGGCTGAAGACGTCCCTGCCGATCTGGTCGGTACCCAGCCAAAATTCGCGTGACGGCGCACCGCTGAACGGGCCTACGATGGCATCCGGCGCATAGGGGGCGATGAGCGGGGCCAGCACGGCGGCACCTCCTAATATGATCAAAATTACCAAGCTGATATTGGCAAGATGGTGACGGCGGAATCTCCGCCATACTGTCTGACTGTAGCTTTCGCTGATGAGTTCTTTTTTTCTGGGCATGTTTTAACTCCATAATATTAGTTGTCAGGCCTATCATTTTTCCGATCGACTCTACTATTATACAGCCAGCGGACCCGTAAATCAACGCTATTCATTGCCGGTAAACATATCCGCCGGGAATGCTCATGACATTGAGCCTGAATCCGTCGAACCCTGATTTGCTTAAGTTAATGACATTGGGGTCTGAACAGTAACACAAAAGTAGGAGGTGATTGCACCTCCTACCCCTAAACCTCTTGCAAAAAACACAAATCCGGTTTATAATGCGTAAGCACCTCTATCGTATCCATACAGACCTCCTTTCTGTTTCCAGAAAGAACAACCGCAGACTATCCCCATTTATTCTGATCTTACTACAAACATAATATCATGTATTAAAACATATTACCAGTATAATCATAATGAATTTACTAATGAAAATTAGTGGCGTTACTTAACTAGTGAAAAACGAAAAAAATCATGATATAATGTTGATCATGGGAGGTAAGCCATTGATAAAAGTTGCGATCTGCGATGACGAAGCGGCGGAAGCCATAAAAATTGACAATTTCATCCGTGCCTATGACGATTGTGATATAAAAGTATATACGAATTCCCAGGAACTCGCCTGGGATATTGAGGACGGCGCGGCTTTTGATTTATATTTGCTGGATGTCGTGATGCCGAAACCAGACGGCATTGAGCTTGCACAGCTGATACGGAAGTGGGACGAAACCGCAGTCATCATATACCTTACGAGCCGGGATGACCGCTCTCTGGATGCTTTCCGTGTTTTTGCGTCTCAATATCTCGTCAAGCCGGTGAGCTTTGACACGCTGCGGCATGTGCTGGATATCGCGATTCTTTCGATAAAGGACAGGAACGCCAGAATCTTTATCCTGAAACACAAAGATGGCACCGAAGCGATACCCTTTCACAGAATCGTATACTGCGAGCTGGAAGACCGTACCCTGAGCTGCCTTACAGCCGATAATATAAAGCACCGCAGCACGACTTTGCGCATCCCGTTTAAAGAAGCGGTCAGCCCGCTGATCCAAGACCGCCGTTTCATCCGTCCGCACACATCCTACGTTGCCAATATGGATTATGTGCAAAGTATCCAAGGAAACACGCTGTCTATGAGGATCGGCGGCAGCATTCCTATCGCTCAGCGGGCTCTGAGCGAAATAAAAGAAAGATATCTCAGGCATTTCTTCCGAGGTGAACAGACATGATTCTTGACGATGCGATTCCCTATATCGGGCCGGTAATAGTAGTTGCTAATACCACCATAATGTTCCTTTGCATGCGGCCCAAGCGGGGGACATTGTTTACTCTCGGCATGCTTGTGCTAAACGCCTTAATCGTTCATCTATTTACCTTGCTGGTGGGACTGGTGGACATGTCCTACGTAAGGTTCTGCGGGATTTTCTTTTTACCGGGATATCTGCTCCTGTTTCGCGGGCAGCCTTTTCAGATCGTGTTCGCGTTCTTCATGCAATATCAAATCACTGCCCTGCCGACTCATCTTGCCGATGCGCTGGTCGGTGCCAGCATCGGCTACGACAGTCCGCACGCCCTTATCATGTTCTTAACGGTCTCGCTGGTTCTGCTGGCGATCTATATGGCGCTGGTCCTGCGGTATGGGCGGCAGCTCTTTGAACGGATGTTTCTGGACGGCAGGCGCGGCCAGTGGGTACTATACTCATTCGGAGCCATTTTCTCCTTTATGTTTGTCTTATCGGTCAACTGGGCAACCATGGGTGCCGTCTTGTATTTTGCCCTGATGCTGTTTATCCTATGGAGTTTTGGAGTTCTCTGCTTTATGATTATAAGCGCCCATGAAAAAGCGGCGCAGGTGCACAATACCGAAACGATGGCCTTGCAGATGAATGCCATGCGCGAACAGACAGAATCTGAGAAAAAGCATCGGGCGGATATGGAGATTCTGCGCCACGACATGCGTCATGAGATGGGAGCCATAACGGAGCTGTACCGCACCGGCAAAGCGGATGAAGCGGAGGCGATGTATGCTGATTGGCAGACTACACTTCATGATGCCGTACCGGCGCTTTTATGCGCCGAGCCGGTTTTAAATGCGGTACTCACTCGCTTGGGGCGAAAGGCGAAGGATAGAAATATTGCCCTTTATGTGAATTCAAATATTCCTGGCGAGCTTCCCTTAGATACCATAAAACTCTCCGTCATGGTAGCAAACGCCTTGGAAAACGCGCTGGCTGCTACCGACAAGGTCACGGAGGCGGAGCAACGGCTCATTCGTGTCAAGCTGATTCAGAGCGGCAACCAGATTGGCCTGGAGGTTGTCAACCCCTGCACTCTGCCAGTAGAATTCAATGAGGCTGGCCTGCCGGTAACCAATGAAATCGGACATGGCATAGGTGTACGCTCCATCGCGGCGTTTGCACGGGATAACGATTATATACTGGATTTCAGCAACACCGACAGTAAATTCACGATGCGGCTGGTGATGCGGCTTGATGATGCGGAGGTGCACCGGAATGAACTTTGAATTTGCCATTACCCTGATCGGGCCGCTTGTTCTGATTGTCAATATTGTAACCATGCTCCTTTGTTTCCGCCCCAAGCGGGGTCTGTTTTTTACCATAGCCGTATTTGCCGTCAGCGCGGCGGCCATACAATTCATTTATAACCCCCTCATCATGCGCACGGCTTTAGCACCTTATGGCGGAGTTATTATCATACCGGTTATGGTATTCCTGTTTAAAGGGCAGCTTTTCCAGAAATTATTTGCGTTCTTTATGGGAGGGCAGCTCTCCTCAATGACGGTGTCATTTGCCAACCTGCTGGTCAGTTCGGTAACAAGTACCGATAAGCCTGAAGGCCAAATGGCGTTTTTCGGGCTGTCCATGCTTTTTTTAGGTATCTATCTGGGATTAGTACTGCGCTTTGGGAGACGCTTTTTTGAGCGGCTGTTTGTGGATGGGCGCTCTGTCGATTGGGCCTTATATTCTTTCGGCGCAGCCTTTTCATTTTTTTTGTTTTCGGCACTGCAGCGGCCGGTCGTCAGCGCATTGCTGTATGTTGGCCTGATGCTGTTTATCCTCATTAGCTTCAGCGTTTTGTGCTATACGGTTATCAATACCCATGAGAAGGCGGCCAAGAAACACTATGCGGAAACACTTGACCTGCAAATGGGTGTCATGCGCGAGCAAACCGAGGCAGAAAAAAAGCATCGCGAAGATATGGAGATACTTCGCCATGACATGCGGCATGAGATAGGCATCATCATAGAGCTTTACCGCACCGGTAAAACCGCTGAAGCAGAGGCGATGTATGCCGACTGGCAGACAGCGCTGGCCGATGCTGTACCGGCGCATCTGTGCGCTGAGCCGATGCCGAACGCCAAGCCGATGCCGAACGCCAAGCCGATGCCGAACGCCGAGCCGACGCTGAAAGCCGAGCCGACGCTGAACGACGAGCCGATGTTGAACGCCGTCCCAGTTATTGAAAGATAGCGATACTTATGTTTATTAATCAGCGGTGTGGTTATTCCGAAGCACTGGTATAAAATAATAAATATAGCCTTCCCTTTTCATGCGCTGATCTTCGCCTTCCGATTACCATCGATTATGATAATCCTATCTATCGGAACCCCCAGCACTGCTGCCAGCACAACCAGATTATCTATGGTTGGCATCGCCGTTCCTTGCTGCCACTTGTAGATAGCCTGAGGAGTTGCAAATCCGAAGATATCCTGCAGCTCTCTGACGGTCAGACCTGCTGTCTCCCTCAGTCTCACAATGTTTCTTCCGGTAGCTGCCATATTGATAGTAGGCATAGGTAACATTTCTTCCTCCGCTTCTGCTTCAGCAGGCGAAGGAAGAATCTCCCCTGCCTTATACTGAAGCCTTAAAATTATAAATAGGTTTCATCACATCAATAACATCCACTGATTCTTTGATTACATCTATGATGTCCGACAGACTCTTGTATGCCATCGGTGCCTCATCCAATGTGCTTTCATTAATTGATGTGGAATAAACACCACCCATTGTCTCTCTGTATTCATCCATGCTTAGGTTTGCCTTCGCTTTTGTTCTGGACATAAGCCGCCCGGCGCCGTGAGGGGCGGAATAATTCCACTCCGGGTTACCCTTACCGACAGCTAATACACTTCCATCTCTCATATTGATGGGAATCAGCACTTTTTCGCCGCTATGGGCCGCTATGGCACCCTTTCTCAAGATCATTTCCTCTGTGTCAATATAATTATGAATCGTATGGAAGGCTTCGCCTCCAGTCATTCCTGTTCTCTCCAAAATAATCTCGGCAATTTTCTCGCGGCTCCGGCGTGCGAAAGCCTGGCAGAGCTCAACATCATGAAGATAATCCGCAAGATATTTTCCTGATAAATAGCAAAGGTCCTCCGGCATACTCGTCTCAGACTCATATACCTGCCAGTAGAGTTGCTTTAACGCCGTCTGGATTTCACTTCTGCGTCCCTGCTCCTTATAGGTCCTGATGATTGCATCACGCTTCTCGATATAATCTCCATATCCGCAATTAAGATTGATCGCCAGTTTCTGATAAAACTCTGCTACCTGCTTGCCAAGATTTCTTGATCCTGTATGAATGACAAGGTATTTCGTTCCATCCTTGGATTCATCTATCTCGATAAAGTGATTGCCGCCGCCAAGGGTTCCCAGTGAACGCTCTAATCTCTTCGTATCCCGCAGCTCTCTGTAACTGGCAAGACCCGTCAAATCGAATCTCTCTTGGCGGCCCTCCCACACATTCATTCCTGACGGAATAAAATGTGCCGCCTCATCAACCTTTTCAAAATCAATATCTGCCTTGCCCAGATTCACGGTATACATGCCGCATCCGATATCAACTCCCACTACATTGGGAACCGCCTTATCGATTATTGTCATTGTGGTTCCAATAGTGCAGCCTTTACCGGAATGAACGTCAGGCATGATACGGATCCGCGACCCCTCCGTCATGGGATAATCGCACATGCGTCTGATCTGCGCTATCGCTTCCTCCTCCACTACCCTTGCGTAGCAGATGGCTGTATTTACTTTTCCTTTGATTTCTATCATATCCATGTTTATACCCCCTATCCGATGAATGATATTCAGCATCTTCAGCGGATTTAGAATCAATCGTTGAAAGTGATTTACTTTCAACTTTCCTTGCCAATTTCAGTGACATTGCCATTGGGCAGTGCCCCGCAGGAGATTCGAACTCCCGACCATCTGATTAAAAGTCAGATGCTCTACCAACTGAGCTAACGGAGCATTCGGTTTCTAGCTACAAAAAATACCGCCTACCATGTGCATCCACACAAGATAAGCGGTTTAAAGTCTATGTGTCCGGTTGTCTGTTCCTACGACAGGCTAACATCCATCACCACAGCATCCCCTTCAAGCTTATTCTTAATCTGAATACCAAAAGCTCTAAATCCAAAATAGCCAATGCTTTGCTTTGCTTGTTTGCGTTCTGTATTTTTAAAACTTTTCAGAAATAAATATCTTGGCCGAATTGCTGTGAACATCTTTTATCCTTTCTCAGATCCATTTCCTTGGAATGTGCTTTTCTTTCCTTGGAATGTGCTTTTCTTTCCTTGGAATGTGCTTTTCTTTCCTTGTTATCGACATAATAACATGGTTAGCTTAGTTTGTCATTATACTTGTGGTATAAATAAACCGGTTTTTTAAAAATATTGCAGAGATTGCCGCTGTTATGTGCTATACTATTCATGTCGGCTATGTCACCTGCGCACCGTGAAAGGGAGCAGAGTCATCATTTGAAGCGAGGTATAAGATGCAGGTTAAAGAAGTGTTGTTGCTGCTGACCGACCATTGGGCGGACTGGGAAGCGAGCTATGCAATTGCCGAGATAAATTCCACCGGAAACTATTTGGTCAAAACAATATCTGTTGACAGGTATCCCAAGATATCCATCGGTGGGCTTAGAGCAGAAATTGATTATACTGTCAATCAATACCAATGCTTTACTAGTCTTGCAATGCTCATCTTGCCGGGTGGTTTTTCATGGGGAGAGCACCCGTATCAAGAAATTGCTGATTTCGTAGCAAAAGTCCATGAAGCAAGTGTTCCGATTGCGGCCATATGTGGCGCCACTGTATTCCTTGCCAAGCATGGCTTCTTAGACCATACAAAGCACACAGGTGATGAATTTGATTATTTTATGGAGGAGCTAAAAGGGCAGGATTATAAAGGGCAGACGAACTTTGTTTCGACTCAGCTAGTCGCTGATAACGGATATATAACAGCTAATGAAACAGCCGCCCTGGAATTTGCCCGTGAAATATTTCATGTATTGGAAATCGATACAAGTGATGAAATAGATGCTTGGTATGATAAATTCAAGCATGGTATGATCCGATAGCTATGGTGGGTTATCATTATAAATATATTTGAGCGTTAGTTATTGGTAACTGCATTAAAGTTATGCCAAATAGTATAAAAAATAGATGTTGATTTCAGATAATTTCTGAAATAACATCTACCTTCATAACTTTCAGTGATTTTTATTTTAAAGAAAATATATTAGCAATTTTTTTTAAATCGGACCAGCATACATTATTATGCTCCAAATTATTTTATTATCTTCCATATCAAAATATAGCCTTCCATTATGTGGCTTTAGTGTAATTCTTACATCTTTAATTAATTTCTTATTCCTTTTCAGAAATTGACTTTTATATATATCATCTGAAACTTCATAAGAGTAAATCCAATATGTACATACATATTCAGAGTCATATTTCATAATAAAGCTTAAATCCTTATTTTCTCCCTCTATAAGTTCTTTCTTTACTGCATCAAATACATTGTTCAATATTATATTAAACACATTTTTTTCAATATCCATCTGCTCAGGAATTAATATCTTGCACTTTACTTTTACACTGATTTCTTCAATTTCTTTTATTCTAGCATTAATGATGCTGTCTATTTCCAGATTGTCGGTCTCAATCAGATTGCTTTCAATATCAAGCGTTTCCATCAGAATATCATCCATAAGCTCCCGAAGTTTATTATCTTCTCCATAATTGCCGTTGATTATTCCGTTTACATTAAGAAATTGATTCTTTAATTTGTGCCG
>QMCD01003831.1_pt1 | contig 14591 bp, 11 predicted proteins | sample 1821841 | NCBI WGS metagenome assembly QMCD01 (sample SAMN01991225, study PRJNA193472) | Termite gut metagenome, whole genome shotgun sequencing project. | isolation source: worker | host: Macrotermes natalensis | reverse complement strand
GAAGCTGCGTCGCACTACGAATGCTGTCGGTACCAACGACCTGTCTAAAGTATCCTTTACGATGGAACAGAATATCCCCAATCCTGCGAAAGGTAATATGATAATCAATTACAGTATTCCACAGGATGGAGAAATATTGTTCAATGTTTACAGTGCAAGCGGACAGCTATTATATACTAAACAGGAAAACGTTTCTTTAGGAAAACATCAGATAAAGTTAAATCTGTCGGATTATGCATCAGGTGTTTATTTCTATACGATGGAATATAATGGTCAGCGTATAAGCAAACGAATGAGTATTGCACGTTAAAAAATCTTTTTATAATTCAATTTGGGTTGCTGCAAGGCAGCCCTTTTTTGTTAAACTTCTTTGAGAAAATAGACTATCTTTTCTCTGGATTATCTCAGCTAAAGTCTCAAAGCACTCATAATTTGTTTTTACCTATCTTTATAATTACTGCCTCTCCATTTGAGCAATCTGCTCCATTCCCGTTGAGCAACCTGCTCAATAGGAATGGAGGGGCAGTGCAACAAAACCTTTACATTCTTTTACCGGACACCAATATTAAACTATAAGCATTTCACTCTTGCATCATTGATCCAAACTCCTGTTACAGATGCAAAAAAGGCTGTCATTGACAGCCTTTTCATTATATGTTTTCTGCAAAGATTACAACGGCAAATTATCGTGTTTCTTTGCCGGATTTTCCAATCGCTTATTTTGAATGGAACGTAAGGCTTTGATAACGCGATAACGCGTGTTTCTCGGTTCGATAATATCGTCTATATAACCAAAGCTTGCTGCTGCATACGGATTCAAGAACAGTTTGTTATATTCTTCTTTTTTTGCTAAAACAGCTTCTGCTTGCTTTTGAGGATCTTCTTCTGCTTTGATTTCTTTAGCATACAATACTTCAACAGCGCCATCTGCACCCATAACTGCGATTTCTGCAGTAGGCCAAGCGTAGTTAATATCGTTGCGAAGCTGCTTACAACCCATTACAATATGCGAACCGCCGTATGATTTACGCAAGGTAACCGTAACTTTCGGAACAGTTGATTCACCATAAGCATACAATAGTTTCGCTCCGTGAGTAATTACAGCACCGTATTCCTGAGATGTTCCCGGAAGGAATCCCGGTACATCCACCAAAGATACTATCGGAATATTGAATGCGTCGCAGAAACGAACAAAACGAGCACCTTTTCTCGAAGCATTGATATCCAAAACACCTGCCATGTGTGAAGGCTGGTTGGCAACAATACCTACCGTCATTCCACCCATGCGTGCAAATCCGATAATGATATTTTTTGCATACAAAGGATGTACTTCCAAAAACTCGCCATTATCAACGATAGAAGTAATTACTCTTTTTACTTCGTAAGGCTTATTTGGATTATCGGGAATAATTTCATTGAGTTGGTCATCAACTCTGTCGATAGGATCGGTGCATTCTACTTCAGGTGGAGTCTCCATATTATTGGATGGCAAGAAACTCAATAGGTGACGAATCATACGGATTCCGTCTTCTTCGTTTTCGGCAACAAATTGCGCCACGCCCGATTTAGTTGAATGAATACTTGCACCACCCAAATCTTCTGTAGTCACATCTTCTCCCGTAACGGTTTTTACCACTTTCGGTCCGGTCAAGAACATATAGCTGGTATTTTTGACCATCATTACAAAGTCGGTTAGGGCAGGGGAGTATACAGCACCACCGGCACAAGGTCCGAAAATAGCCGAAATCTGAGGAACAACTCCTGATGCCAGGATATTACGTTGGAATATTTCAGAATAACCTGCCAGACTGTTTACTCCTTCCTGAATACGTGCACCACCCGAATCGTTGATTCCGACAACAGGAGCACCCACTTTCATGGCTTGGTCAAGCACTTTACATATTTTTTCAGCATGTGTTTTCGACAAAGAACCACCCGAAACTGTGAAATCCTGTGCAAAAACATATACCAAACGTCCGTCAATCGAACCATATCCGGTTACAACGCCATCTCCCAGGTATTTTTCTTTTTCCATACCGAAATTGCTACAACGATGGGTAACAAACATATCAAATTCTTCAAAGCTGCCTTCGTCCAACAACATGTTGATACGTTCACGAGCAGTGAATTTACCTTGTGAATGCTGTTTTTCGATACGCTTTTCTCCGCCTCCAAGCCTTGCTTTCGTCCGAAGTTCCAACAATTCTTTTACTTTATCTTGCATTGCCATATCTCAATGTTTTAAATGTTCCAATTCAATTAATTATTTCTTTTTAGGGTCTTCGCATAGTTCTGTCAATACACCACCTGTTGACTTTGGGTGTAAAAAAGCGATATTCAATCCTTCTGCTCCTTTTCGAGCTTGTTTATCTATCAGTTGTACAGACTTGCTTTCTACTTCTTCTAAAGCTGATGCTACATCATTAACCGCGTATGCAATATGATGAACGCCTTCTCCCTTTTTCTCAATAAATTTTCCAACAGCACCTTCGGGGTCGGTAGATTCCAATAATTCTATTTTGGTTTGTCCTACCATAAAAAAGGCTGTTTTCACTTTCTGGTCGGGTACTTCTTCAATAGCATAGCACTTCAAACCTAATATGTTTTCATAATATGCAATAGATGCCTGTAAATCCTTTACGGCAATTCCTATATGTTCTATATGTGATATATTCATTTTTATTAGTTTATTATCCCAAGAATCCTAACAACAATCCGGCGGCGACCGCACTTCCAATTACTCCCGATACATTCGGTCCCATAGCGTGCATTAATAAATGGTTGGTTTTGTCGTAATGCAAACCTACCTCATGAGATACACGAGCAGAATCCGGAACAGCACTCACGCCTGAATTTCCGATAAGCGGATTGATTTTGTTTCCTTCCTTCAAGAATAAATTAAAGAATTTTACAAATAAAACGCCCGAAGCAGTTGCTACAATAAAAGAAAATGCACCTATGAGAAATATTAATACTGATTTATAGGTTAAGAAAGTAGTTGCTTGCGTGGAAGCCCCTACAGTTAACCCTAATAAAATAGTAACGACATCAATCATCGGATTGGCGGCTGTATTTGCCAATCTGCGAGTCACACCGCTTTCTTTTAACAAATTACCAAAAAATAGCATTCCCAGCAACGGAAGACCTGAGGGGACGACAAATGTTGTCAATAATAATCCTAATATGGGAAAAATGATTTTTTCATTTTGAGAAACTTTGCGAGCCGGTCTCATACGGATAACACGTTCTTTCTTGCTAGTAAGGAGTTTCATAATCGGAGGCTGGATAACAGGAACCAATGCCATATATGAATATGCCGAAACAGCAATAGCTCCCATCAAATCAGGTGCCAATTTAGAAGACAAGAAAATGGCAGTCGGACCATCCGCACCACCGATAATTCCAATCGCTCCAGCTTCCGCAGCACTAAATCCTACAGAATTTGCAAGAAGATAGGCACCAAAAATACCAAATTGGGCAGCCGCTCCGATTAACATCATTTTAGGATTGGAGATGAGAGATGAAAAATCAGTCATTGCACCGATTCCCAGGAAGATAAGCGGAGGATACCAGCCTTTCACTACTCCTTGATAAAGAATATTTAATACGGAACCGTCTTCGTATATCCCTATTTGGAAACCGGAAGGAAAAGGAATATTTCCTATCAAAATGCCAAAACCAATTGGTACTAACAACATTGGCTCCCATTTTTTTGCAATCCCTAAGTACAAAAAAATAAGCCCAACAATTATCATGACAAAATGTCCGTATGTCGCGTTGGCAAAACCTGTATAGGACAGAAACTGTGCGATATTATCGCTTATAGTATTAACAAAATTCATCTTTACCCGATAATTAATAATACGTCACCTTCATTTACACTGTCACCTTTGCCAACCTTGATTTCTTTTACAACACCATCGCGATCCGAATCAATGTTGTTTTCCATTTTCATGGCTTCCAAAAGCAAGACTTTCTGTCCGTTCTTAACAGTATCTCCCACTTTTACATAAATATCAAGAATAACTCCGGGAAGAGGAGATTTTAATGGTTTTCCACTACCACCGTCTGTTGCCGGTGCTGAAACTGCTGCCGGTGCAGGACGTTGTACTGTAGGACGAGCAACTGCAGGCGGTGCGTCAGGCGCTTTTTCTAATTCTACAATATGTTTTGTTCCGTTTACCGTTAGATTAATTGTATTTTCTTCTACATTATCTACTGAAACGGTGTAATCTTTCCCACTTACTTTGAATTTATATTCCTTCATAATTAGTAATAAAATTATTTTATTTTCTTATCGGTGATTTCTTAAATAATAAATTTTTCGCTGCCCAACTTGATTGTTCGTTTATTTGAGATTTTAACCAGAATCCTGTTTGTTCCACTTCATGTTGATCATCAAAATACAGATGTAATGCTGTCGCTATAGCAATTATATCGCTGTCCTCTGCTTGCAAAACTGTTACAGCAGGAGTTGTTTCAGCGATTTGTTCAGCTTGAGCTACAGCCTTTTTCTTATCTTCTCTGCGTTGGAACAACCTTCTTGTTCCTGTAAATATAATCGCCAAGAATAATAACATCAAAAATACAATTGTCATGGTAGTGAGCGTGATGATTCCTCCTGAAGGATCTGTTTCAGAGTATTTTTCAGCACGTGTCTTTTCTATTTTTGTATAATTAATTGCATTGGGAGTAGGTTCGTCCAGGAGTTGCCATTTAGCTTCATTGAGAGATACATTTTCCATTTTTCCAAAGGAAATATCAGGAAGTTGTGCACTAATATCATAACTTACACTATCCAGCAATTCAACTCCGCTTTGGTCAAACAATGCCAAAAAGCCTTTTTCATCCAATGAAAAATTTGCATGGAAAATACCCCTGTCTGTACTATTATATGCATAAAGCAAGGCGTATGTTCTGGATGCAATTCTGGTACGAGGATCGCCTTTAGGAATACGGTACTTTTTTGGATTATTCATATCATTGGTAATGTAACAACCTCCGATATCAGCTGTTGCATAACCGGTATTAAATACTTCAAACCATCCGCTACGAACACCGTACTGGTCAATACAGTTTGAATCGTTCTTTACCAACACTTCATTAATGCGAAGATCTCTTACCCCTTGTCCAAAAACCGCCGAGTATGATGCAGCAAAGAACAAAAACAAGAAAATTCTTGAAAATAAAACTTTCATTTCCTATATAACTGTTTAATTTTTAATCCTATAATAAAATTCTAACTTCTAAAAACAATGGTGCAAAGGTAGGAAAAAAAATAGCATACTATTATTGTTTTTTATTTAATTTACCATCTCCGTCTTGAAGCAGAAAATAAGCGTCGACATTGAAATATTTGTTTATATCTTCTTTGGCTACCTCTATTATTCTTTTTGTATTCTTTGCGCTTGCAAGTTGGTTAGTCAAATGGAACAAGGCATTTGTCCTCTCTTCCCTTCTCCGGGTCAGTCGCTCCTGCTTGCGAACTTTCGATGTCAGGGTTCCTGTTACCAAAGCTACTACAAAGAAGGTACATAGGGCAAGCAGGTCTTCCAACTCTGTTATTTTCAATATATATCGTGGTGGTATAAAGAAAAAATCCCATACCATAGCACTGATTACCGAAGCTAACATAACAGGTCCAAGCCTTAAAAACATTGATAATAGCAGCACCACAAAAAGTAATATAAAAGAAATGGGCTGATAACCGGTCTCGTACGAAATAGGAAGACATAGTATAACGGCAACAAATACGGCTAATATTGATAAAAAGTAGCTCTTGAATGATGAAGAAAAATCCAGCGATGCACTTAGTTTCTTTTTATACTGCTTAGTTTCAAATCCCGGTTCTATAACATAAATATCTATTTCGTCACTTTCTTTCAATAAACGGGCTACAAAATTGTCTTTTGAAAACATTGAGGAAAAGAAGCTCTGTTTACCGGACTTTCCAATAATGATATGACTAATATTTTCTTTACGGGCAATATCCAGCGTTGTGGATATGAGGTCGCTACCGGATGTTATTATTACCTCTGCACCAAACTGGCGGGCCAGATCTATATTTTTTGAGAGCTGTTCCTGTTGTGCTTCGTTTAATACCTGCGTATTTTCTACATGTAAGGCAACAAGGTCGGCTCCCATTGCATATGAAAGGTTCTTTGCCCAGCGTATCAGTTTGGCGGAGGATTTACTTGGCCCCACGAGGACAAGTAAGTGTAACCCCGATTTCCACAGGCCTTCTATCTGCTTTTGCTGCATGTAGAATTTCAGTTGCTTATCTACCCGATCGGCAACAAGGCGCAGTGCCATCTCTCGCAGTGCTGTAATATTCCCTTTCCTGAAGAATTTTTGAACGGCTTCTTTTAATTCAAACGGTACATGCACCTTACCTTCTGCGAAACGGTCGAGAAGAACATCTGGTGTAACATCTATCAATTCCACATCGTCCGCCATTTCAAATATTTCATCAGGGATAGTTTCCTTTACAGTAACTCCTATTATTCGGGCAACAGTATCATTCCTACTCTCCAAATGCTGGATATTGACGGTAGTATATACATTTATGCCGTTATCAAGTAATTCCTGTACATCCTGATACCGTCTAGCGTGGCGGCTTCCATTTATATTGGTATGTGCAAGTTCGTCTACCAAAACAAGATAAGGATGTCTCATAATGATGGCATCCAAATCCATCTCTTCGAGGACTGCACCTTTATAGTCTAACCTTTTACGTGAGACAATCTCCAGTCCCTCCACTAACGCATTGGTCTCAGAATGGTTATGGGATTCCACATAACCTATGACCACGTCTACTCCTTTAGACAAATCCTGATGTGCTGTTTGCAGCATCGTATAAGTCTTGCCTACACCAGGGGACATACCGAAGAATATCTTCAGTTTTCCCCTCTTATTGGTTTGCTCTTCCTGAGTTATTGTGTTTGGAAGCTTATCGGGATTGGGATAACTATTGTCCGTTTTCATTTCAGTTTATCTAATTCCTTATTTTCCCATCTCTCTTTATAATGTCGGTTCTCACCCATATTTATCGGGTATCTGCAGCATCTTTGCACAGGCTAAATTATAGAAACATATTAGTTATAAATTTCTTATAGTAAATAATCAGTTAAACAACTCATGTTTCAGTATTGTTTATTAGCTTATATGTTATTATAATATTATGAAGAATGAATTTTCATAAAAGCTATTTTATCAAATTTTCAGTTTGAATATTTCTTTCTTTTTTATGAATCTGTGTGTAATATAAAAAAATTCAACGCTTCAAAATGTCTATTCACTACTTTCACAAGCAATAGAATAAAGGATAAAGACAAGCAATTTGAAGACATAAACTTCTCGCTAATTAAGCATGAGACTTACATCGCTTTTGAAGGTATTGAATTTTTATTTCAGTTTTTTGTTTCTTTATACTTGGTATCCTTACTGAACATGTACATACTCCATGCCTAGACAGGGGCTTATCGGATAAGCCGGACCAGGCCCATGAAACCGGGACATGATTTGGATTATCGTTTTTTTCTTCCAGATTTTCAGGAAGATAGTTGTAGCTTGATATTGCCTGTTTGGTTTAAAAGTTTTGTCCATTATGATCTTCACTATAAAGAGTTGTTTATACAACTACAAAATAATAGGATGTGCAATAAATATTAATTAAGAATAATCGTACATTTATTCGTAATATCCGGCTAAATTCTCACTTTATGCCTTTAATGAAACGGGTAAATGGTACTATTTTGTATATCGCGAACAGTAACGGCGATACCTTTTAATAAACTTATCGGACTTAAAGTATCTGTAGGAGACAAATTGAAAAAACGATACCATTAAAGATTATCACGATTATTTACGGACTATATCGCCTATCTGCAAAGGCAATACGCTCAATGCTTCATCTTTTGATTTCACATAAGGTATTTTGAAGAATAATCCAATATTCATTCCTTCATTTGCAGTTGTAATCCGTCCAAATATTTCCAACCCATCCAGAATAATATTATCCTTTATAAGTTGACCATTGGCTGTTTCGAAGTACACCACGTCTCCAATGCTGACTTCGCCTTTTTCAATTCTTCCGGTAACCACCAGACCTCTTTCTCTGATATGAAATATTTCGTGAATAGGCATACAAAAGCTGCTTTTTTCCATAGTCGATCAGGTTAAATTTCCATAAATGCAAATATAGTATTTATTTATAAACTATCATTTACCAATTTTCACATAGCTTATTGGTACATTTATATTAATTGTCTTACCTTTGCTGCCTGTTTTTAAAAGCAGTGTAACGTCATGAACTGGTTTATAGAGACCATTACAGAATCGCCTTCGGTTCTATCTATTATAATTATCTCTGTTGTATCTGCTATCGGACTACAACTAGGTAAATTAAAAATCCTCAACATTTCGCTGGGTATTACCTTTGTTTTCTTTGTTGGTATCATTATTGGTCATTTTAATTTTGACCTGAATAAGGATATGCTCAATTTTGCTCAGAATTTCGGCCTTATCCTGTTTGTATACGCTCTGGGCTTACAAGTCGGTCCCGGATTCTTCTCTTCTTTAAGAGCAGGAGGATTAAGATTAAATATGTTAGCACTGGGCGTTGTATTCCTAGGGTTGATATTTACTGTAATATTCAGTTATGCCAGTAATATTTCCCTTCCTAATATGGTAGGAATACTTTGTGGCGCTACAACTAATACACCCGCTCTTGGGGCTGCACAACAAGCATTAAAGCAAATTTCAGGAGACATGAGAGTAATCTCCGATATGGCTTTGGCTACGGCAGTAGCTTATCCTTTAGGCGTTGTAGGTGTTGTATTCCTTCGCAAACTTTTCGTACCTAAAGATGAATTCTCTAAGCTATCAGAGAAGAAAGACAGTGAAATGCATGTTGGCGAATTTCATATTACCAATCCGGCTGTAGAAGGCAAAACAATTCGTGATATAATGAAATTGTCTGCAAAGCATTTTGTTATTTCACGTATATGGCATGATGGGGTAGTTACTATACCAACTTCTGAAAGTATATTGAGACACAACGATCATCTGCTTATCATCTCTAAAAAATATGATGTTGAACATATAAAGATATTGTTCGGCGAACAGGAAAACGTTGACTGGAATAAAGAAGATATAGACTGGAACCATATTGATAACAGTCAATGGGTTTCCCGCAGGATTATTATTACTAACAGTAAGATAAACGGAGAAAAGCTTGGTTCTTTGAAACTGAGAAATAATTACGGGATAAATATTACCCGTATAAATCGGGCGGGAATAGATCTTTTAGCTTCACCCGGATTAATGCTGCAAATGGGTGATAAACTCACGGTAGTAGGAGAAAAAGCATCTATTGATAATGTAGCTAAAATATTAGGAGATGAAGAAAAGCGATTGAACAAACCTAATCTGATAGCTATATTCCTTGGTATAGCCCTTGGTCTGGTATTAGGGGCACTGCCATTACCTTTCCCAGGTATGGATTTTCCTATAAAACTTGGTATAGCAGGAGGACCGATCATTGTAGGTATACTGATGGGAGCATTTGGTCCTCGTTTTCATATAACAACATATACGACCCAGAGTGCAAATTTGTTGATGCGCCAATTTGGACTTACAATCTATCTTGCCTGTCTGGGAATTGGTGCCGGTGAGCACTTCTTTGAAACAGTCTTCCAAACAGAAGGTTTGATATGGATTGCCTTTGGATTCTCTCTGACCGTTGTTCCGGTATTAGTTGTAGCCCTGATAGCAATGAAGATATACAAAATCGATTTTGCACTGTGGAAGCATGGCTAATCCAATGGCCCTGAATTATGTGAATTCCACAATAGAAAATGATGAACCTGCAGTAGCATATGCTACAGTTTATCCTGTATCAATGTTTGCACGTATCATATTCACTCAATTGTTATTAATGCTATTTTATTAAAAATAAAAAGAGGAATAATATTATTCCTCTTTCCGTTTGTGAGTATAGAACCATGCAATTTTTTTGTGTTAAAGCAATCTTTACAATACCTCACCTAAATGTTTCATATTACTCTTAGCCGTATCTATCACTTCGCTGATGCGTCCGGCTAGAATCAATTTTGTCATTGCAGTTGCAAATCCTTTCATCTGGTCAAAATCAACTTTCGGAGGCATAGCAAGTGCATCCGGATTAGTGTAAATATTTACTAATACCGGACCTTCCATTGCAAAGGCCTCTTTTAAAGTTGCCTCTACCTTCTCAGGATCAGAGACAGACACTCCCGGCATACCCATAGCTATAGCCACAGCGGCAAAATCGGGATTATACATATCTGTTTGCCAATCAGGTAGGCCTGCAACCTCCATTTCCAGTTTTACCATCCCCAAAGATCTGTTGTTAAATACAACTAATTTAATTGGTAACCTATATTGAACTATTGTAGCCAGATCTCCCATTTGCATTGACAGACCACCATCGCCACAAAGCGCTATTATCTGCTGGTCTGGACGAGCAAAAGCAGCACCGATCGCCATCGGCATTGCATTCGCCATAGATCCATGGCTAAACGAACCCAGCATTTCTCGTTGCCCTGTAGCAGTAAGGAATCTGGCTCCCCATACACAGCACATTCCTGTATCAACAGTAAATATGGCATCTGAATCAGCCAATTTATCAATTGTATAAGCTACATGCTCCGGAGAGATAGAATTTTCTTTTCCTTTATCATTTCCTAATTTGTATAGATTATCTTTTACCTTATCATAATTTTTTAATTGCTTCTTAAGGAAACTATTATCCGTTTTTTCTGTAATCAAAGGTAAAAGTGCGTCAAGAGTATCTTTAACATCACCACCCAGAGCCATATCTATCTTTGCTCTTCTTCCTATTCTTTCGGGTTTATTATCAACTTGTACAATCTTACAATCAGGCATAAATCCTTCATAAGGAAAATCAGTACCTAACAATATCAAAAGATCAGAATCATGCATACTTGCATAAGCTGATGGGAACCCCAAGAGCCCGGTCATGCCTATTTCATATGGGTTATCATACTGAACAGACATTTTTCCCCTGAAGCTGTAAGCCACAGGCGCTTTTATACGCGATGCTAGTTCTATAAGTTCTGAATGTGCATCCTTAGCTCCTATACCACAATATATTGTTATCTTCTTATGATTGTTAATAAGATCTGCCAACATAGCAACTTCTGAGTCTAGGGGTCTGTATATTCCTTTTGTTGGTAACAAATAATCAGTTGTAATACTGCCTTCTGCAGCCATATCTGTTATATCTCCGGGTAATCCCAATACAGCAACCCCTTTCCTATGAAAAGCACATTGCAAAGACGCTTGCAACATTCTCGAAAACTGCTGAGGTGTGGTTGCAACCTGATTGTAACCACTACAGTCATCAAATAGTTTAATTATATTCGTTTCCTGAAAATAAGACGTTCCAAACTCATAGGTAGCACAAGTTGAAGCGATAGCAAGAAGCGGTGTTCCCGTTCTATGAGCTTCATACAAGCCATTTATCAAATGCACATGTCCCGGGCCACTGCTTCCGGCACAGCAAGCAATACCATTTAATTCTGACTCTGCTGTTGCAGCGTATGCCCCAACCTCTTCATTTCTTACATGGACCCATTTTACCGACTTGCTCTTTCTTACTGCCTCATTTACCCTGTTCAGGCTATCCCCCGTCACAGCATAAATACGTTTAATTCCAGCCTGCTCCAGAACATCAATCAATTGGTCTGCTACTTTTTTACTCATTTGTATGCCTTTTTTTAATAGTTTACATCATTTTGTGTATGATTATATTAACGATTCTAATAAGACTATTGTTTATTATTAAACCTCGTTTTAACACTCAGAACAAAGTGTTAATTAACATTTAGTGCGCTGATATACAATAAACGATATGTATATTTGCATTCATAACTTAAATACCAAGATCATTAAACGTTAAACCCATTAAATCGATGAAAAAACTAATCCCAATCTTTTCATTTATGGTGCTATTATTTATGTTTTCATGCGGAGGAAGTGAACCAACCGTTCATAAACCATACAATGAAGGCATCAATATTACACCGTTGCCTCTAGAACTTATACAAAAAGAGGATACTTTTAAACTGGTTAAAAGTATAGTTTTTGTTGCAAATGATGCCGAAACAGAAAAAGTAGCGGCTTACTTCGCTGCTAAAATCAAAGGCTCCACAGGCTATGATTTGAAAATAGAAAAAACAAAGCCTGCAATTGATTATATAAATCTAGCACTAGTAGCTGATGTTCCCGTTAACGAAGAAGGCTATCTGCTTGATGTTACTGATAAGGGAATTGATATTCAAGCCAAAACAGCTCATGGTTTGTTTTACGGAATGCAAACAGTTATGCAGTTGCTACCTGCAGAAATTGAGAGCCCTGTATTAGTAAAAAACATTGCGTGGAAAATGCCGGCTGTAACAATCAAAGATGAGCCTAGATTCAAATATCGTGGTCTGCATCTTGATGTATGCCGTCATTTTGTAGATGTAGACTTCATAAAGAAACAGTTGGATGTACTGGCTATATTCAAAATAAATACATTTCACTGGCATCTGACTGAAGATCAGGCTTGGCGTATTGAAATAAAAAAATATCCTAAACTGACAGAAATAGGAGCTACAAGAATAGAAGGTGAAGGAAATGAATATGGCCCTTACTTCTATACTCAAGATCAGATAAAGGAGGTTGTAGCCTATGCTAAAGAGCGTTTTATCGAAGTTATTCCTGAGGTGGAATTACCAGGACATGGCGTTGCTGCTATCTCAGCCTACCCTGAGCTATCATGTACAGGTAAACAAATAGATGTACGTAACTTCTGGGGAGTAGCAAACGATGTATATTGTGCAGGAAATGATTCTGTTTTCCAATTTCTGGAAAATGTTATTGCTGAAGTAATTCCATTATTCGAAAGTGAATATTTCCATATCGGAGGTGATGAATGTCCAAAAGACAGATGGAAAGTTTGCCCTAAATGCCAGGCACGTATCAAAGAGCTCGGGCTTAAAGCGGATAAAGATCATTCTGCAGAAGAAAAGCTACAAAGCTATTTTGTACAACGTATCGAAAAATTCTTATTGAAACATAATAAGAAGATGATAGGCTGGGATGAAATACTTGAAGGTGGATTAGCCCCTACTGCAACAGTGATGAGCTGGCAGGGAGAAGAAGGTGGTATTGCTGCTGCTAACATGGGCCATGATGTCATTATGACTCCTGGAGCATGGATGTATATTGATAAATATCAGGGAGATTATAAAATACATCCTGTTACTATCGGAGGTTTATTAACACTCGAAAAAGTATATAACTATGAACCCGTTCCTGAAAAAATAGCAGAAGATAAAAGGCATCATATTCTAGGTGCTCAGGCAAATATGTGGAACGAGTATAATTACGACGGCGAATATATGGAACAGGATATCTATCCGCGTATTATAGCCCTAGCTGAGTTAGACTGGACACCAAAAGAAAAGAAGAATTATAAAGACTTTGAGCGTCGTATTGACAACCAGCGTGTGCGTCTGGATATGCACAAAATAAATTACTATATACCTCTTCCTGAACAAAAAGGTGCACCATCATGTGATTTTGTAGCATTTACAGATCAGACAACTCTGGAGTTTAAAACAACCGAGCCGGTTAAAATGGTTTATACAACAGATGGAACTGAGCCAACTTTAACATCTGAGGTATATTCTAAACCATTAACATTTACCGAAAATACAACACTAAAGATCCGTTCGGTAATGTTATCTGACAAAATGAGCCCAGTGCGTACTATTACAATTGAAAAACAATCATACGCGCCTGCTGTTGAAAAAGAAAAGGATGCAAAGTCTGGTCTTAAAGCAGAATATTATAAGGGTTATACTCTGACTGTAGCAGAACTGGAAGGTAAAACTCCAACTGAAACAGAATATATTGCAGCACCACAGGATTCGAAATATAGAGTAAAAAACTATACAGAGCCATATGCAGATGATTTTTATTCTACAGTTCTTACAGGCTATATTAATCTTAATGAAGATGCGGTATATTACTTTGCTACTGACTTTGAATTGTGGATCGATGGTAAATTACTTATATCAAACGAGAAAGACAATCATAATACTGCCCGTAGATTCTCACGTAGTGATAAATCAACAGCATTAGCTAAAGGACCGCACTCATTTAAACTGATAAGATCAGGGGCAATATTCGGTGGATGGCCGACCCAATGGGAAAACATTTATGTAGGTATCCGTAAGGCAGACCAGGCTGAATTCAGCTATCTGGATGCAAATTATTTTAAATAAAAAGACACCACATTAACATAAAACTCCCCTGAAAGAATAATCTTTCAGGGGAGTTTTTATTATTCCAGTCAGCATACTTAACAAATTGTTAAAAAAAAATTCAAATTATTTGGAGTGATTAACATATAAATATATCTTTGGGGCTACATTTTTAAAAGACAACAAACTACACATGAAGAAGAAGTTACTTTTATTAGGCTTGTTTGTATTCATTACTATAACAGGCTTCTCCCAGAATTATGAAAATTTTATTTC
>QMCD01001414.1_pt1 | contig 14595 bp, 13 predicted proteins | sample 1821841 | NCBI WGS metagenome assembly QMCD01 (sample SAMN01991225, study PRJNA193472) | Termite gut metagenome, whole genome shotgun sequencing project. | isolation source: worker | host: Macrotermes natalensis | reverse complement strand
AACCATTTCATTATGGTGTAACATTGGGATTTAACTTGTTCAATGGGTTTAACCGCTCCAGAGAACAACGAAATGCCAAAATCGAAATAGAAAACAGGCAACTGGAATATGAACAAACCACTCTGTCGCTGAAAGCTGATCTGGCCAATATGTGGATGGCTTACCGTAACAATATAGAGTTGACCAATCTGGAAAAGGAGAATGTGGAAACTGCCCGTGAAAACCACGAAATAGCGATAGAACGCTATAAACTTGGTGACCTGTCGGGTATAGAACTCCGGGAGGCGCAAAACAGTTTACTGGAAGCGGAAGAACGTCTCGTGCAAGCTGAATTTAATACAAAACTGTGTGAAATTTCCCTGATGCAAATCAGTGGTCAGGTTTTGAAGTATATGGATGCTGATAATTGATTTTAAAGGAGTATTCTATATCCTGAGCGCTTTGAAATTGGATTTACGGATGTGAGAATCATTGTTTCTCGGTCAGATATTTCCAAAAGCGTTTTGGCATATGCTGACGTTGCAGTTTCAGATTGATCCGCTCTTTTATTGTCATCGATTTGAAGTATCCTTTCCATAATTCCTGAAACATCTTCTCGTCTTCTGCCATCAGGTTCTCATCTAATTTACCGCTCAGCAGATGTTCATCGTTATCGAGAGTCATTTCCACTACTGTGTGCAGATCGTAGTAAAAGCCATATCTGCGCTTTAGATCATAAATAACCCATTTCTGGTCCGAAAAACGGTCCCTGAAATGTTCTATCGCCAGAGGCAGTGCATTATGACGGGGTGATATAGCCGAGAAGAAAATATCATCGGCTGCTTTCTGAAAGCGTACGAATTGTTTTATATATAATTCCTCATGGGAAACCTTTCTGGCCAGTTGGTGCAGTTTGAGTACATCCTCATCCCCAAAATTGGTTTCGATAGATATTTTACTGTCAAATGATTTCCTGATAAACCGGAACAGTAGTTCGTCACTTCCTTCTTCTTCCGATAACCATGCATATGTCACCATATTCTGCGCTCCTTTACTTAGTTTATTTTGAAGGGAAGTCCATACCCGGGTAGCTTTATCTTCCTGAGTGGTTATGGTATGACTGTCTTCCATAAACATAGGTGCAATCTCTCCTTCACCTAATAGTCTGTCGGGAAAAGTTTTCCGGCTATAAGCGTCGAAGATTGCGGTAAGTAAACCTTCAAATGTTTTATCGTAAAAAAAGACAAGCAATGTTTTAATAAGGAATTAAGAATGAATAATTAAGGATTCAGGCTCTTAATCGGGGAAAAGGATTGATAGCTGTTTGTCGTCTATTTTCTTTTTCTTCGGTTCTGTAAGAATTTTGCGAACATATTCCGGGGTTGCTTCATTGACAGTGTACATTGGCAGCTCATTGCATGTAATGAAATATTGCGCCTTCTTCATTACCACACCTATCTTTTTCAGTTGCGATGCATTTATCCGGCCATGCCTGCGTGACATCACGATAAATTGCGCAGACTTTACGCCAATACCCGGCACACGAAGGATCATTGCATAATCCGCCTTATTTATATCTATCGGGAATGCTTCGGGATGCCGGAGCGCCCAAGCCAGTTTTGGATCGATTTCTAAGTCGAGGTCGGGATAAGCATCATCTACAATTTCATCGGCACGGTATTGATAAAACCGCATAAGCCAGTCAGCCTGATAGAGACGGTTCTCTCTCACCAAGGGAGCTTGTTTCAGGGCAGGTAAACGGTTGTCATAACTATTCACCGGAATGAACCCCGAATAATAAACCCTCCGCATCTGCGTTTGCTGATAGAGGATCGACGATACCCGTAGAATGTCCTTATCCTTTTCGTTTGTGGCACCCACAATCATCTGTGTGCTTTGTCCTGCCGGAACAAAACGGGGTGCAGAACGGAATTTGCGACGGTCTTCGATACTCTGCTGCATACCTATCTGTATATAGCGCATCGGTTTATATACGCTGCGGTGATCTTTTTCGGGAGCCAGCAGTTTCAGGTTCGCTTCGGTGGGTATTTCCAGATTCACACTCATACGATCTGCATAAAGTCCGGCTTCACTTATCAGTTCCTGACTCGCTCCGGGAATACTTTTCATATGTATGTACCCGTTGAAGCGGTATACCGTGCGCAGGTCTTTGACTACCCGCACCATACGCTCCATTGTATAGTCGGGATTATTGATGACACCCGAACTAAGGAAAAGCCCCTCTATGTAATTGCGACGGTAGAATTCGATGGTGAGTTCCACCAATTCCTGTACGGTAAACGTTGCCCGGCGAATGTCGTTTGTTCTGCGGTTTATGCAGTATGCACAATCATAGATGCAAAAGTTTGTAAGCATGATTTTAAGCAGGGAAACACATCGTCCATCTTCTGTAAAACTATGACAAATGCCCATTCCGCCAACAGTATTTCCCAGCCCGCCCGCTTTGTTTTTACGGACAGTACCACTGGAAGAGCAGGAAACATCGTACTTCGCTGACTCTGCCAATACTTTTAGTTTTTCGAGTACATTATCATTCATCTTATTACAAAGGAAAGCATTTAAGATGACAGATTTGTATCAAATAATATTAAAATTTGATATGATGTTGAAAAGTAAACAGGCTTATATTATTGTCGAGAATTATATGTATTTTTAACCTGAAATTTTAACATTATATATTCAAATCTATAAAAAACTGGTTGTCTAAATATAAAGCAATATGAGATATATATTCCATATAGTTTTTCTTTGTATATTCCTTTTATCTTGTACCAGAGGCGGGCAATCGGTATCTGAGGATGATATGTTTATAAGCCAATTGGATAGTGCGATATCTAAATACATGAACGATTCTATTTATTATACGAACTGGGTATACCCGGTAGAAAAGAATATATGGACAGGTACTTTCAAAGGAGAAAGCGGCTACTTGAAGAAGCTGGACGCATTGGAATTAATTAAACTTGCGGGAGGGAACGGTGTTATACGTTCCGAATCATCGTACATTGACTTTAGTCGTTGGGATGAAGTGAAAGAAAGTGAAGTAATGGCTAAGTATTATAAGGACAAACATGTGGGACGCTATATGGTGTATGTCGATAACAAAGCATGTTATTTTCCTGATAATATGGTACTTCAGGTAGATATAATAAATAAAACGATTGACCGAAAGACATTTCCATCCGGCAATTATAATTGTTGCTGGCAGGGACAATTTGATGGGTTCAAAAAAGTTGGCGAATACTATTATATTCGGTCATGTGGTACAGGTAGCGGATATTGCGCTGCAGATATTCATCTTTTTAGAGACCTGAAAAAAGTGCCGGAGAATCCTATTGCTGAATACACATGGTCATCCGGCTTTGGTGACTTTCCGTATTTGTGGTTAACCACCACTGAAATGGAATTAACATTAGACGGAGTGAAATTTAAATACAAGTATGAAGAGGGAGAAATTGTAGATGTCGATACTACAACAAGCGTTTTGAAAGCAATAAAAACACTCCGTTTTACTATAGATTATATACTCGTCGATAACAGATGGACAGCAAAAGATAGTACGATGTTGAAAGCTATAAATTTACCTTTTTGATAGATGAAAGTTCAATAATTGTAGAAATTTATCAGATTTAAGCCTTAAAAGTTTATCTTTGTGGCTTCAAAAATTTAACTGAAAAATATTTATTATGAAACCTACTTTGTATGTACTAGCTGCCGGTATGGGAAGCCGCTATGGCAGTCTTAAACAAATGGACGGGCTTGGACCTAACGGTGAAACGATCATGGACTATTCCATTTATGACGCCCTTAGAGCAGGGTTTGGAAAAGTTGTTTTTGTTATCCGTAAATCATTTGATAAGGACTTCCGTGAAAAAATCGTTTCCAAATATGAAAACCATATTCCGGTAGAAGTAGTTTATCAGGAACTGGATAATCTGCCAGAAGGATTTGAACTACATCCCGACAGACAAAAACCATGGGGGACAAATCATGCCGTAATGATGGCGAAAGATGTTATCAAAGAACCATTTGCTGTTATCAATGCCGACGACTTTTACGGCCGTGAGAGCTACGCTATCCTGGCTGAACAACTAAATAAAATGAATGGTACCGAAAACCATTATTGCATGGTAGGCTATCGTTTGAGCAATACATTGTCTGAAAGCGGGGCAGTAGCCAGAGGTGTTTGTGAAACAGATGACAATCATTTTCTGAAAAGCGTGGTTGAACGTACGCATATCGAACGCAAAGATGGAAAGATACAATATAAAGATGCTGAAAATTACTGGTTCGAGATTCCGGAAAATGCTCCGGTATCGATGAATATGTGGGGATTCACACCTGATTATTTCGAGCATTCTGAAAAGTTCTTTATCAAATTCCTTGAACAAAATGCAGGTAATCACAAGGCTGAATACTTTATCCCATTGATGGTAGACCACCTTATAATAAATAAAACAGCCGATGTGAAAGTTTTGGATACTCCTTCTAAATGGTTTGGTGTTACATATGCCGAAGACAGGGCAGGAGTAGTGGAGAAATTACAAAAGCTGGTAGAAAAAGGAGAGTATCCAAGCCCATTGTGGAAATAATGCGGATTAGGTTATTTTATCTTTTTTAGGCACTTAATATCGTATAAATTTGTTACTTTTGTAACGATTAAAGGATTTATTCTATTCATAATTATTATAAATAAAAAATTCAAAAACAATGGTAAGTTACAAAGACTTGGGATTAGTAAACACTAAAGAAATGTTTGCTAAAGCAGTAAAAGGCGGATATGCAATTCCTGCGTTCAATGTTAACAACATGGAGCAGTTGCAGGCTATCGTTCAGGCTGCTGCTGAAACAAAGTCACCGGTTATCGTACAGGCATCTAAAGGTGCTCGTCAATATGCAAACCCTATCTTGTTGCGTTATATGCTTCAAGGTGCTGTAGAATATGCAAAAAGCTTAGGTTGGGAAAAGCCGCAAATCGTACTTCACTTAGACCATGGCGATACTTTCGAAACTTGTAAAGACTGTATCGATTCAGGATTCTCTTCTGTGATGATCGACGGTTCTCACCTTCCATATGATGAAAATGTAGCTCTTACTAAAAGAGTAGTGGAATATGCTCATCAGTTCGATGTGACAGTTGAAGGTGAACTAGGTGTATTGGCAGGTGTAGAAGACGAAGTGTCTGCAGAACACCACACTTATACAAAACCTGAAGAAGTAGTGGATTTCGTTACAAAAACAGGATGTGATTCTTTGGCTATTTCTATCGGTACTTCTCACGGAGCAAACAAATTTACTCCGGAACAATGTACAAGAGATGCTAACGGTCACCTTGTTCCGCCTCCATTGCGTTTCGACGTGTTGGAAGGATGTGAAAAAGAACTTCCGGGATTCCCTATCGTACTTCACGGAGCATCTTCTGTACCACAGGAGGAAGTTGAAACTATCAACAAATACGGTGGCGCACTAAAAGATGCAATCGGTATTCCTGAAGAGCAACTTCGTAAAGCTGCAAAATCAGCAGTATGCAAAATCAATATCGACTCTGACAGCCGTCTTGCAATGACTGCTGCTGTACGTGAAGTATTTGCTACTAAACCTGCTGAGTTTGACCCTCGTAAATATCTTGGACCAGCTCGCGATAACATGAAAAAACTATACAAGCACAAAATTGAGGCTGTGCTTGGTAGTGCAGGAAAAGCTTAATATAAATAAGCCTAAATAATAGAAAGAAGCTGTCCGTATGGGCAGCTTCTTTTGTTATAATAAATAATAATTTCAATCTGTAGCTGAGATTATTGTTGTCGTATAAAATTGCTGGATTTTTTTCAGCTCCACTTCGTTTCGCTTAAACGTTCATTTTGGCATTGCCCAAAAGTAAGCAAAAAGCTAGCGCTTCGTTCCTCGGCGACCCAAAACCGTTTTGCCGTCTGAATCAAACACACGGGCTACCGCCCCGTTTGATTCTACGCCGTCTGCAACGGATTGGGTACCCCGCCTGCGTCACTAATGCGCGAGGGCTGACGCACGTAAGGCTAAAGCATGAAAAGACACAGTCCTGTCGCCGCATCGCGGTAACGGCCTCATTCCACAGGCGGGGTACCCAATCCGTAAAGCGGAGGTGTAGGGCAAAATAGGGTAGCTGCTATACACGGCTGATAATCCGGCTATGGATGATTCCGTATTATTTTGCCCCACCGCAGCTGCGGTTTTGGGTCGCCGGAGGGATGCAGCCTTGATTTTTTGTTTCGTTTTGCATCAAGGCAAAATGAAAAACAAGCCGGATGGCGCGTTAGAAAAAACAGAACGTTTAAATACAACTATTTAATCTCTATAATAAACCGCAGAATGATTTATGATATTTCTTTTTGTTTATCTATACATAGAAGCTATATGCTGAAGATTCTTTGAAATGATTATGCCGGAATTTTATTGTGGTGTTTTGATAACGAAAAAAGTAACAAACAGAAAAGTTAGAAAAACTGTTACATCTGTTACCTTTTAACTATATATTGAAAACAAAGGTTAATTAAATGAGGGGTTCAGTTGATATTTAGTTAAAATTTAATTGTGTCAATGCTTGAGATGTTACTTTCTGAGAGTAATAGTAATGGGTGCTAAGATATAGGCCTTTCATTTATACATTCGAATTTCGGATAAATCAGTTTTTATAAGTATTTTTGTTTGCGAAACTTAAAACTAAAGCAGATTTGACGCAGCTATAGTTGAAGAGCTTAATGATAAATGTTTTACAATACTTATTTACTAAAAAAACGAGTAATTCTATTTCACAAAAGATATGACAACATTCGATAAAGCGGTTGAATTACTACCAGTAAAAGGCTATCTGAGTATGGAAATACCAAAAGGAATAGACCTGATAGAAGAGATCAACCGTATGCGGAAAGAGAAGAATGCTATTATTCTCGCGCACTACTATCAGACAGGTGATATTCAGGATATAGCCGATTTTCTTGGCGACAGCCTGCAACTGGCGCGTGCAGCCGAGAAGACGGATGCCGATATAATTGTTTTCTGTGGTGTTCATTTCATGGCAGAGACAGCTAAGATACTTAATCCGGCCAAGAAAGTCGTATTGCCCGATTTACTGGCCGGGTGTTCATTAGCAGATTCCTGTTCGGGCGAAGGCTTAAGGGAGTTAAAAAAGAAGCATCCCGGGGCTATTGTAGTAAGCTATATCAACTGTGATTCGGGAGTAAAAGCCGAAAGTGACATCATAGTAACTTCATCCAACGCCGAGCATATTATAAATTCGCTGCCTGAAGAGCAAAAAATAATATTTGCTCCGGATAAGAATTTGGGACGATATATCAATCAGGTGACAGGCCGTAATATGATACTTTGGGATGGTGCCTGCATTGTCCACGAAGCATTTTCTTTGGAACGGATAGCAGAGCAAATGCTCAATCATCCGAAGGCGAAGTTAATAGCACACCCTGAAGCTCAGAAACCTGTGTTGCAGGTAGCACATTATATCGGTTCTACCGCAAATCTACTTAATTATGTAGTAAATGATGCGGCAGAGGAATTTATAGTAGCCACTGAAGAAGGTATATTGCATGAAATGCGTAAACGGGCACCCGGAAAAAAACTTATTCCGGCACTTACTATCGATGATAAATGTAATTGCAGTGAATGTCATTTTATGAAACTGAATACAATGGAAAAATTGTATTTGTGTATGAAATACGAACTTCCTGAAATCCTGATGGATGAAGAAATACGCATTAAAGCATTGCGTCCGATAAATAAGATGCTGGAACTTTCGAAAGCAATTAAATAGATAATAGGAAATTAAGAATTAAGAATTAAGAATGAAAAATGGCACAGATGCTTAGTAATTCATAATTCTTCATTCTTCATTCATAATTTTTTAATTTATAGAATGATTTATACAGATGTTCTTGTAATCGGCTCAGGCATATCCGGACTTTCTTATGCGATGAAAATAGCGCAGCAGAAACCCGATGCCAAAGTTGCGGTTATAACCAAATCGGATGATGAAGAGTCGAATACAAAGTATGCCCAGGGAGGTGTAGCTGTAGTAACAGACTTCACAAAAGACAGTTTCGAAAAACATATTGAAGATACCCTGCGTGCCGGAGACGGATTATGCAAGAGAGAAGCTGTGGAAGCAGTGGTAACAGAAGGCCCTGAGCGTATCCGCGAAATAGTGGAGTGGGGGGCTAACTTCGACAAAAATGAGTTTCAGACATACGACTTGGGACGTGAAGGCGGCCATACGGAAAACCGTGTAGTGCATTATAAAGATATTACGGGAGCAGAAATAGAGAGGGCCTTATTGAAAGCCATAGAGCGGCTGCCGAATGTGGAACTACTCAATCATCACTATGTGATTGACCTTATTACGGAACATCATATACCCGGCGAATCATTCGATAAATATAACCTGAATTGTTATGGGGCTTACGTCCTCGATCTGAAGACGCAACGCATAAAGAAGATGTCGGCCAAAATAACGCTTATGGCAACAGGTGGTTGCGGGCATGTATACAAGAATACAACCAATCCGATAATCGCTACGGGTGATGGCATAGGTCTGGCGCACAGGGCAAAGGCAAGGATCAGCAATATGCAGTTCATCCAGTTTCATCCTACAGCGTTTTATAGCCTTACTACCGGACAGTTGCCGTTAATTTCGGAAGCTGTAAGAGGATTTGGAGCAAAGCTGTGTACAGCATCGGGAGAACTCTTTATGCACAAATACGATGACCGGGAAGAGCTTGCCTCACGCGATATTGTAGCCCGTGCTATCGATAGCGAAATGAAGTTGCGGGGAGATGATTATGTATGTCTCGATTGCCGTCATCTCGACCAGCGTAAGTTTATGGAACATTTTCCTAATATTTACAAGCAATGTAAAGATGCCGGGCTGGATATGTTCAGAGATTTGATACCTGTTGTCCCGGCCAGTCATTATCTGTGCGGAGGTATAGACGTAGACTTATTCGGACAAAGCACAATTAAAAATATGTTTGCTGTAGGCGAATGTTCCAATACGGGATTGCACGGGGCAAACCGTTTGGCTTCAAATTCCCTGCTCGAGGCATTGGTTTTTGGACATCGTGCAGCCGTAAAAACGCTGGAACGGCTCGGAGAGGACAACTTTAACTATGAACAACTTCATAAAATACCGGAATGGGATCAGGAAGGAATGAAGGTAAATGAGGAAATGGTATTACTGAATTATCTGCGCAAAGAACTACAGACATTGATGAGTGACCTTGTGGGCATAGTTCGCAGTAACAGACGCCTAAAGTTGGCAAAACAGAAAGAGGAAGAGATATACAGGTCGGTGAAAGAAATATATAACTTTTCCATATTGTCACCTCAGTTATCAGAACTACGTAATCTGGTAAGTGTCGCCTTTCTGATAATAACCCAAAGTATGGAACAAACAGAAAACAGAGGCACATTTTATAATAAAGATTTGGATAAGAAATGAATAGACCACCTTATGTAACGGATGAAAGACTATATCATTTTATAGATGAAGCTATAAAAGAGGATATCGGTGACGGTGACCACTCTACTTTAGCCAGTGTTCCTGCCGGATTGAAGCAGAGAGCACGACTACTAATCAAGCATGACTGTATTCTGGCTGGAGTAGACCTTGCTCAGGAGATATTTCATTATTATGATAAAACCCTGGAAATAGAAGTATATAAAAATGACGGGGATAGTGTGAAAGAAGGTGATATTGCTTTCATTGTATCCGGTTCGGCACGTTCTATCCTTACAATGGAACGACTGGTACTCAACTGTATGCAACGCATGAGTGGCATAGCGACTTATACGCACGAAATGGTGGAACTATTGGCCGATACCAATACCCGCATACTCGATACCCGCAAAACATCTCCTATCTTCCGTATGTGCGAAAAATGGGCTGTATATATCGGCGGGGGAAAGAATCATCGTTACGGGCTTTTTGATATGATAATGCTGAAAGATAATCATAATGATTATGCCGGAAGTATAACCAAAGCCGTGGAAGCTACAGTAAAATATTTGAAAGAGATAGGAAAAGATCTGCAAATAGAAGTGGAGACCCGTAATCTTAAAGAAGTGAAAGAAGCGTTGGCTACAAACGCAGTGGATGTGATTATGCTAGATAATATGTCCCTGTTTGAAATGGCAGCGGCGGTACAGCTCATTGATGGTGCAGTTAAGGTAGAGGCATCGGGCGGAATCACGAAAGAATCAGTGCATGCAATAGCCGAAACGGGTGTGGACTATATCTCTTCGGGAGCGATAATATATGCTGCTCCGAATATTGACCTGAGCCTGAAAGCTTTCTAAGTAACTAATCTCGCTTTATCTTATTGCTGAACTTTTCATTGTTTTGGATCATCATTATGGTTTTGGCTATCCGGTCTATTTTAGTCTGTTCGGTCTTGGCTGAATAGATCCAATTGACGAACGCCTTTTTTTCGCCATCGCTATAGAATTGGAACTTATCCATGACTCCATCCTCGAAATTCATGCACAGAGCTAGTTCTTCGGGAATCATGGTTGGCAGATCATCGTTATAAATAACGATATGTACGGTGTCGCCGGCATGCTTGTCTATCATTCTTCTTAATTGTAAATTAACAGCCATAAATAAATGGCCATTTCCAAGAGGAAGTAAACGGACATCGGAAAACTCGTAATTATCTATCTTTCCCTTTACTTTCAGCATTCCGAAAGATGTTTTAGGCATTGGGATTTCAGGGATTTCAGCGAAAGTCCAGCCTCCTTTTCCTTCAAATTTCTGTAATAAGTAGTTCTTGTCTACCAATGGTTTCAGGGTTTTCATATACTGAAAGATTTATAAAAATAGCTGCGCAGCCTATTTTACACAGCTATTTTCATATTATAATGTAGTTAAGACTATTTCATCGGGATGCATAAATCTACCTTCCAAGGAGTATCAGCATCCTGAGGCTCTTCGGTACAAATACCATAAAGCTCGTAATGATCTCGCATATCATATTCATATCCTTTTTCGTTAAATGCAGCATATGCTTTATTCCAAGCTTCAACATACTCTGACATGGTTAATTCAAATTGCATCACAAAGTATTTACCTCCGCTTATCGTGTAGTAATGCATACCTTCACCGGGTTCAATCCCTGAAATATCTTCCAGGCAAGCCTCGGAGCGTAGTTCTTCGATCGGTGTATTGGAGGGATCATCATGGTAGACGCCCGCTACTCTCGGAGAAGCTGCCCATAGGTTATTTGCCTCTGCCCATGCTGCGAGTTTTTCAAATGTCTTCTCAATACGGGTATAATCTCCAACATGAGAAAATGCAATCGTTTTGATTGGTTCCAGGTTTTTAATCTCTGTACTGTTAATTTTCATAAGTCTAAATTTTTAACGATTAGTTTTATAATATCTTTTACTTCAATAGGACTAATTACTGTCGTTGTGTCAGCATTTGCCAGGACCCATCTGGCTAAAGGTTCTAGAGAATAAGCCATATAAGTTTGCTCTACTTGTCCGGTCAAAAGTTCTTTTTCTTCGGCCAATCCCATAGTGTAACATCTATCTGCATGGTATCTGGCCACTACTTTGCTTGTGTGCAAGACTACTTTTTGAAGATATTGAGAATCTTCACATCCTGGAAGCGATCTCAATGGCGGGTGTTCTTTCGAGTGTCCGTTAGATGTTATTTTTATATTCTCGATACGATCAAACCTGAATACCCGGTATTCCTTTCGTAAGTGACACCAGGCCACAAGATACCAGTTTGGATGTGTATAAGTGATACCGATAGCTTCCAGAGCTCTCAGGCTCTTATTCTCATCTATATCGGAGTAATTGACCTCTACGATTAACTTATCATTAATACTGCTAAGTATTGTTTGTAACAAGTTGGGTAAACTTTCCCGTGTATTTCTACTTTTGTATACAGCTATGGAATCGCCCATATCGTGGAGGTATTTTTTATCGACAGCTCTCAGTGCAGCACGGATTTTATCCATTCCTTGACGAAAGAAGTTGCTGTTCTGGGTATCGGTAAGTTGCTCGATAATTTTTTCTGCGGTAAGAAACGCCATAGCCTCTTCCTTTGTGAACATAAGAGAAGGCAATCTGTAACCTTCAACTAGGGAGTAGCCGACTCCCGAATTACCACAGATAGGTACTCCGGCTTTTGATAAGGTATGCATATCCCGATAAATGGTACGCAGGCTTACACCAAAGCGTTCTGCCATTTCAGAAGCCTTGACAACTGGTCGCGATTGTAACTGTACCAGTAATGCCGATATGCGGTCGAGCCGGTTTAAGTCTTTGTTCACTCTGTTTTATTGTTTAAAAATCCGAATCGATGAGGGCAAATTTCGCGGCATTTAGAGTCTTTTTATCCATTTGGTTTTCTTCCTTTTAGTTATATAGTGCGATGATTGTACTCGTAGTTGCATAAGCAATGTGAATATATAGTAGAGTTGCTCCAGTTCGTTTGTTACTTATTCAAGTATTAATCCCCATAGTACACCGAATTTATCGAGAACTTCAGAATATAGTTTTGCAAAACTTGGATTACAAAGTTCACATTTTATTTGTCCTCCGAAAGATAATTTTGTATAAATATCATTAAGTTGCTGTTCCGTATCACAAAATATTGCAGTTGCATGTCCCAAAGAACCAAAATCAGCTTTCATACTAGGTAAAGTATCTGCCATACCAATCGTGCAACCATTAAAGTTAAGATTGGAGAGGACTATTTTATTTTCGTAGTCAACAGGGGTTTCTTCATCCGGACAATCTTTATAACGTAGGATATCGCTTTTCGTCCCATTAAATACTTCTGCATAAAAGTTTAGCGCTTCTTCTGCATTGCCGTTGAATACTAAGTAAGATTTAAGTTTCATATTCTAATGTTTTTGGTTTCGACTATTGATGCAAAAATATTATACAAGGTTGACAACAGTATGTCAGTAAGTTTTTAAAAGTTATGAATGATCTCGAAAATCAGGAATCCCATTATACTTTTTTATTCGGGGCTTTGGATTGTTGAGGAATTTGTATCAGATATCTGAAGATTGATATGATAAGAGATGTGGATTATTTCCATATCTAAATTTAGTGAAAATTTCTATATAAAAAATAACAAGCAATTATTATAGACTTTCCTGATAAACAACTCTTACGACATCGGGGTTTTATCTTTATAGAGGATTTTAAACAGATAATACTTATGCTTTATGAATAAGATACCTATCCCAATAATCGAATCGGTACTGCGTAAAAAGCCGATTAAAATGCCGGAAGAAATATATAATGCGAGTGGTATTAATATTTTTGGTAAGCGATTGAAATCATTGGTCTTTTCTACTGATCTGGCCATTATTAAGAATAATAATGCAGACGGAGTTATTGCCGTTTATCCTTTTACTCCTCAGATTGCGATCAATCAGGCAATTATAGAAATATCTCCCACACCTGTATTCTGCGGTGTAGGAGGGGGGATTACAGGAGGTCAGCGATCTATCGATATTGCAATTAATGCAGAGTTAAACGGAGCTTATGGCGTAGTACTGAATGCGCCCACCCCCAATAGCCTGATTTCCGAAATGAAGGAGAGACTGGATATTCCTATTGTTATAACAGTGGTATCTGAAAAAGAAGACTTCGAATCGAGAATTGAGGCAGGAGTATCCATATTTAATGTTTCAGGAGGTTCAAATACTGCAAATATTGTTCGTAATATAAGAAAAAAATATCCCGAATTTCCCATAATAGCAACAGGAGGACCCACTCCGGAAAGTATTCTTAGTACAATAGAAGCCGGAGCAAATTTGATAACGTACACGCCGCCCACAACCGGGAAGTTATTCTCTGCGATTATGGATGATTACAGAGAAAGATTGTAGTTAAAAGGAGGGTGCCTCTCCGAACACCCTCTTTATCCTACTCTTTTTATTGAGAAGTATTTCTTATAGACTTATTTCTCGCGATTTTCGGTTTCTACTTTTACCCATTCGTCATTATTATTGCAGTACCCGCACTTATTACTTTCACCTTCCTTCATAGTTTTTGTAAATCCACAATAAGTGCAGGCATATACGCCGGGGTACTTTATTTGTTTGGTCTTCTTCTCCAGATAATGCGGCCATATCGGTAATCCCGCTTTTATATCCGGAGGATTATAACATAAAATACTTAATTCGCCGGTTGTTTCTAATATGGCACTTTCCACTTGTCCCAAATGAAAAATATGCTGGGTTCGAAGTTCTGAAAAAAATTCATCCATTGCCAATTCTTTATGTTGTAATGATTCTTTCGACGCTTTCCCTTCATGTATAATACAATATGGTTTTCCCTCAAGAATCGTTTCCATTCTTTCCGAATGTTCGATCAATTTAGTAATAAGCCAATAGAAAAGAAAAATAATAATAAAAACCACTAAAGCGTATACAATGCCTATCTCTTTATAGATCATAGGGTCGCCAGCGGCAGAGCCCAGCGCGATAATGATCAGTAATTCAAATATAGACAGTTGCTTCACAGCCCGTTTTCCTATAATACGTAGGCCTGCAAAAAGGAGAAAGAACATTATTAAAG
>QMCD01004168.1_pt1 | contig 14605 bp, 8 predicted proteins | sample 1821841 | NCBI WGS metagenome assembly QMCD01 (sample SAMN01991225, study PRJNA193472) | Termite gut metagenome, whole genome shotgun sequencing project. | isolation source: worker | host: Macrotermes natalensis | reverse complement strand
CGCGCCCGTAACGGTGACTTTCGTTATGGCCACAATGGCGACTTTCGCGCCATCCACAACAGCGCTTACTGGAGCGGCGAGCCGTATCTGGGCGTAGGTCCTTCGGCGCATTCATACGACGGTGCGCGAACCCGCAGTTGGGTGCGGGCGGATGTGGAAGAGTATCTGGCGGCAGCCGATGGTGGCGATTTTTCGGGCGTTTTGGAGTGCGAAACTCTCAGTGATACAGACATTTACAACGAGCGGCTGATGGTTGGGTTGCGGCGGGTGGAGGGTTTGCCGCGTGGTGAGGTTCGGGGCGACGTGGAGAAGCTTTTACTGGATGGTTTAATTATGTTAAACGGCGATCGACTCGTCATTCCGCCCGAAAAATTCCTTCTGGCCGACTACATTATCGGTCGCCTCTTCGAATAGTCTTTTTCGTGATCGTGTTTCTTCTGTTGTTGTTGTTCTCTCTCTATCTATATATATCAGGAACGGACACAACGAATAGGTAAAGCATAGAGCTTACCGGCATCGTATATGAGGCCCGAGGAGGCGCCGCTGTGGAAGATAAGTTGCCAGACACTTGAGGTGTTGTTCGGATACTGATCGGCGGACCAGAAATAACCCCAAGAGCCGTAATTGACGGCAGCGCCGTTGTCACCGCGCCGATAACCGGCATTAGGAAAGAACAGAGTCTTAGTCGTATCTCCACCATTCGGTGTAATAGTTGCACCTTTGCCAGTACCTTCTGCCCACGACACAGCAGTGTAGCCATCCGAACTGCCATCGCCATAAACACCACTCGTTGACGCCAGACTCCAAGAAGCCGGAACATCGATCAAATCCGCAAGATTTTCCTTGAATTTCTTGGGTCCAACAAATTTTCGTACCTTCGCGCGGTACTAAATTCGTTAACAATTATGGCTAAAAACAATCAGAAAGCGCTTGCAGGAGTCGACAACCTTTTTGAGGTGAGTTGGGAAGTGTGCAACAAGGTGGGCGGCATTCACACAGTCGTTGCAACCAAAGCTCTCGTCGTGGGCAAAGTGCTGAAAGACAACTATATACTCATCGGTCCAGACATACATCGCGAGGGAGATAGTCCCGAATTTGCGGAAGATACCGAGCTGCTGAAGGAGTGGCGCGCCAAGATGTACCACGAGGGGATCCGTATTCGGGTCGGCAGGTGGAGGATCGAGGGCGAGCCGATCGTGGTGTTGGTGGACTTCACGAGTCTGTTCGCGCGCAAGGACGACGTGTTGAAGTTCCTGTGGGAGAGCTACAAGGTGGACAGCATTACCGGTGGGTGGGATTATATTGAGCCTGTGTTGTTCGGGTACGCGGCGGGGCAGGTGATCGAGAGCTATGTGACGACGTTTTGTCGGCCGAGCGACACCATCGCGGCGCACTTTCACGAGTGGATGACGTCGAGCGGGGGGCTGTACCTGCGGAAGAACGCGCCGAGGGTGGCGACGGTTTTCACGACCCACGCCACGGTGATGGGGCGTTCGCTGGCTGGTAACGGTTACCCGTTGTATGGCGGGCTGGCGGAGTTCAATGCCGACGAAATGGCCCACCGGTTCGGAGTGATGGCCAAACATTCGTTGGAGAAGACGGCCGCGCAGTTTAGCGATAGTTTCCTGACTGTGAGCGACATAACGGCCGGAGAGTGTAAATATCTGCTGGGTCGCGAGGTCGATCTGGTGACGCCGAACGGGTTTGAGGACGACTTTGTGTGGCGGGGGCAGGAGTTCGACGACAAGCGAAAAGCGGCACGGGCGAAGATGATCACCGTGGCCGAGGCGCTGTGGGGACATAAGTTCGACGGCGAGCCGCTGATAGTGGGCACGAGCGGGCGGTATGAGTACAAGAACAAGGGTCTGGATGTGTTCCTGGAGTCGTTGAAGAAGCTGGCGGCGACGAATAGTGACAGAGAGATATTGGCCTATATCACAGTTCCGGCGGGTAACGACGGGGCGAGGGAGGATCTGGCGGCCCATTTGGCGGACCCCTCACGGCCGCTGGAGGGTGGACAGGTGAGGTTCGCGACGCACCATCTGGTGAACCCCGAGTGGGACCCGATCACGCGGTCGATGGCGGGCAGTGCGCTCATGAGTGCGGACAGCCGCGTGAAGGTGGTTTTCGTGCCGACGTATCTGGACGGTGCGGACGGGATTTTCAACCTTCATTATTATGAGTTGTTGGTTGGGATGGATTTGACGGTTTACGCCTCTTATTATGAGCCATGGGGTTACACGCCGCTGGAGAGCGTTGCGTTCTCGGTGCCGACGCTCACCACCACGCTGGCCGGTTTCGGGGTGTGGGCGAAGGGAGAATGGGTTGATAACGAGGGGGTTAGGGTTGTGGAGCGGACGGACGATAATGATGAAGTTGTCGTGGACAGGATTGCGGCGCTGATAGACGAGTTTGCGGGCAAGACCACGGCCGGTGTGGAGGCTGCACGGAAGGACGCGCGGGCTTTGGCCGAGCGTGCAGAGTGGGAAAAGTTCATAAAATATTATGGGAAAGGCTATGCAAAGGCGTGCCAGAATGCGGCGGATAGGCTCGGGCGGCACGATTATCAGTCGGCCCGGCAGGAGCGCGCCGTGACCGTACACCGCCCGTGGGATACCAACTCGCCCAGCTGGACGAGGCTGATGATCGAGAAAAACCTGCCGCCGCGGCTCAGGGCGCTGGAGGCCATCTCGCGGAACCTGTGGTGGTCGTGGACGTTGGACGCGCACGAGTTGTTCATGGGCATCGACCGCGAGCTGTGGTTTGCCACGGACCGCAACCCTATCGCGATGCTCGACAGGTTGAGCTACGCGAGGTTGCAGGAGCTGGAGAAAGACGAGGCGTTTTTGGCTAAGCTGGACTCGACCCATGCGGCGCTGGAGACGTATATGGCCGAGAAAAACAGCCGTAAAGGGCCGTCGGTGGCCTACTTCAGCATGGAGTACGGGTTGCACGCGTCGCTGAAGATCTACTCGGGCGGCCTGGGGATCCTGGCGGGCGACTATATGAAGGAGGCGAGCGACCGCAACATCCCGATGGTGGGCGTGGGGTTGCTGTATCGCTATGGGTACTTTACTCAGAAGCTGTCGAGCGCGGGTGCGCAGGAGGCGACCTACGAGGCACAGAATTTCGATAAGCTGCCGATTTCGCCCGTGAGGGACGCGGCCGGAAACTGGGTGAGTGTACAGGTGGCGATGCCTGGAAGGAACGTGACCGCCCGCGTGTGGAAGTGCGAGGTGGGACGGACGGACCTGTACCTGCTCGACACCGACCATGAGTTGAATATGGATGAGGACAGGTTTATTACGCATCATCTGTACGGAGGGAATTGGGAGAACCGCCTCAAGCAGGAGATGCTGCTGGGTCTGGGCGGTATCAGGGCTCTGAAGGCGCTGGGGATAGAGCAACAGGTCTATCATTGTAACGAGGGTCATGCTGCTTTCATCGGCATAGAGAGGGTGAAAAACCTGATGCAGGAGGCCGGACTGTGCTACGCCGAGGCGTACGAAGTGGTGCGTTCGAGTTCGCTTTACACGACTCACACGCCCGTTCCGGCGGGCCACGACGCCTTCGACGAGTCGATGATACGGCAGTATTTGAGTCATTACGCCGACATCTTCGGCATGGGTTGGGACCAGTTTATGGACCTGGGGCGGAACACACCCGGCAATCATGGCGAGAAATTCTCGATGTCGGCACTCGCCTGTCGCCTGTCGCAGGAGGTGAACGGGGTGAGCTGGCTGCATGGCGAAGTGACGAAAGAGATCTTGGGCGATCTGTGGCCCGGGTACTATAAGGATGAACTGCATGTGGGTTACGTGACCAACGGGGTGCACTTCCCGACGTGGACGGCGTCGAATCTACGGAGGCTGTATTCTGAATATTTCGCAGATGGATTCGCGTTGCCCGATTATAACCGCGAAGCTTGGCAGGGGATTAAGAATATAGATGACGGACGGTTGTGGGAGGAGCGCAAGGTGTTGAAAGAGAGGCTGCGCAAGACGATCGACAAGCGGATCGGCGATCCGGGTCAGGCGCGCTTCGACTCGCCGGGCCACGTGGTGAAGGTGCGCGAAATGCTGGGTCGCGAGGTGCTGACGATCGGGTTCGCGAGGCGGTTTGCGACCTATAAGAGGGCGCATTTGCTGTTCCGCAACCTCGACAGACTGGCGGCTATTGTCAACAACGAGCAGCGGCCCGTGCGGTTTGTGTTCGCGGGCAAGGCGCATCCGAACGACAAGCCGGGTCAGGATCTCATCAAGCGGATCGTGGAGGTGAGCAACATGCCGCAGTTCGTGGGTAAGGTGATCTTCCTGCAGAACTATGACATGGAGCTGGCCCGCAGGCTGGTGCAGGGCGTGGACGTGTGGTTGAACACTCCCACGCGGCCGCTGGAAGCGAGCGGTACGAGCGGTGAGAAGTGCGTGATGAACGGAGTGTTGCAGTTCAGCGTGCTCGACGGCTGGTACGTGGAAGGATACCGCGAAGGCGCCGGATGGATGCTGCCCATGGAGCGCACCTATCAGGACCAGGGCTTCCAGGACGAGCTCGACGCCGAGATGATCTACACCACGATCGAACAACAAATTGCACCGTTGTACTATGATCGCGGCGACGACAATGTGCCGCACGGATGGCTGGGATATGTGAAGAGTTGCGTGGCCGACATCGCCGCCAACTTCACCACCAATCGCATGATGGAGGACTACGAGAATCGGTTCTATCACAAGTTGGCCGAACGGGCGGGGGATATTGGTGCGGATAATTATGCTATGGCTCGTCGTTTGGCTGCGTGGAAGCAGCGGGTGAGTGCGGCGTGGAACGATGTTAAGGTGCTGGAGGTGAAGCGCTTCAACCTCGATCGCGAGGCGGTGCTGATCGGCAAGAGTTATGGTATAGAAGTCACGCTCGACACTGCCGGTCTGGACGCCGGCGACATCGGGGTCGAGTTTGTGATCGCCAGCCAGATCGAGCACGGGCAGCCGGTCAAGGTGCAGACGCGCAAGGAGGTGGACTTTGTGAAGATGGATGGTGCGTCGGCCGTCTATGCCATCGACATGGAGCCGACGGAGACAGGGTCGTTCGACTTTGCGATCCGGATCTACCCGAAGAGCGAGTTGCTCGCGCACCGGATGGACTTCCCACTTGTTAAGTGGGCATAAGATTTTTCGTGATCGCGGGCATCTTTCGCGCCTCCTTATTTCGTGACGGCGGCTGTACCATCCGTACTATCCGCCGCCCCGAAATTTCGGTCCGCCCCGAAATTTCGGTCGGCGCGAAATGTGCTCCGCGCTGACAAAAAATGGTTTTGATAGGTGATTTTTAACCGGATTGTCATAATTTTTTCGTAAATTTGAGAGCGTTTGTAAAAAATAGAGGTTTATGTCGGTGTTGAAGTTTGACAAGCCCAGCCTTGGAAACCTGGAATATTCGTTGAAGCGGGAGATGTTGGCCACGGATCGAAGCGGGGGGTATATGTCTACGACTATTGTTTGTTGTAATACCAGGAAATATCACGGGTTGGTGGTGTGCCCGAAGGATTCGAGCGAGGATGACTATGTGTTGTTGAGCTCGCTGGATGAAATTGTGATTCAGCACGACCAGTCGTTCAATTTGGCGATCCATCGTTTCCCGGGCACTTATGAGCCGCGAGGACATAAGTATATTACCGATTTTGACTACCCCCCTACGCCTGCCATTACGTATCGCGTGGGGGGTGTTGTTTTGCGGAAGGAGCTGTTGTGGGTGCACAACAAGACGCAGTTGTTGGTGCGGTACACGTTGCTGGAGGCGACGAGCGAGACCAAACTACGGTTGAGGCCGTTTTTGGCGTTCCGAGGGAAACACGCTTTGAGTCAGGCGAATATGTTTGCCGACGGGCGGGCTTATCCCGTTCGCGGGGGGGTGAAGTGTCGGCTGTATGGCGATTTCCCGTGGTTGTATATGCAGACGGATTGCAAGTCCGATTGCGATTTCGTGGCGGCGCCCGATTGGTACTACAAGTTCGAGTATCTGGAAGAGAAGGCGCGTGGGTATCCGTTCGAGGAGGATTTGTTGACGCCCGGGTACTTCGAGTGTCCGATCGCCAAAGGCGAGAGTGTGATCTTTTCGGCGGCGTTGGACGAGATGTGGTCGGCGGAGACTATCGACGAGGTTTTTGAGCAGGAGTTGGCACGCCGCAGCGATAAGAATGACTTTCTGTCGTGTCTGAGGCATTCGGCTCGGCAGTTCATTTCGCGGCGGGACGATCGGACGGAGGGGGTGGCCGGTTGGCCGTGGTTCGGTCGGTGGGGCAGGGACACGTTCATCGCGCTGCCGGGGATTACGTTGACGCGGGGTGATTTGGAGAGTTGTATCAGTGTTATAAATACAATGACGCGGGAGATGAAGGGCGGGTTGTTTCCGAACATGGGCGAGGCTTACAACTCTGTCGATGCACCGCTGTGGTTCTTCTGGACGTTGCAGCAGCTGGGGGAACATATTGGAGACGAGGCTGTTTGGCGCGACTATGGCGGGTTTATGCGGGGTATTTTGGAGGCGTACAGGCGTGGAGTGGGGGACGTTATTAGTGTCAGGGAGAATGGATTAGTGTGGGCGGGGAGGGGTGATCTGGCGCTCACGTGGATGGACGCGGTGGTTGATGGGGTGCCGGTGACGGGCCGTCAGGGCCATCAGGTGGAGATCAACGCGTTGTGGTACAACGCAGTGTGTTACGCGCTGGAGCTGGCAGGGAAGTTTGGGGATGGGGAATTTGTGAAGGAGTGGGAGGCTATGCCGGAGAAGATCAGGGAGTCGTTTTTGGCCACTTTTTGGAGCGAGGAGAAGGGCTATTTGGCCGATTATGTAAATGAATCTGCGGGCGAGGTGGGGCCGTTGTGGGAGGCCGGTGGGCGTAACTTTTTTGTACGCCCGAACCAGGTTATCGCGTGTTCGTTGAGGTATAAGATGTTGACTGAAGAGCAGCAGCTCAGTGTGTTGGGGGTCATCAAGCGACACCTGTTGACGCCCAAAGGGTTGAGGACCCTCAGCCCCCAGAACCCGCTGTATGTCGGGCGGTACGAGGGCGATCAGCCGACGAGAGATCGCGCGTACCATCAGGGGACGGTGTGGCCGTGGTTGCTGGAACACTATGTGCGTGGGTGGTTCGACATTTTGGGTGCGGCGTTCCTGGAGCGGGCCGAGGAGATCCTGGCGGGCTTCGAGGAGGACATTTCGAGCTATGGGATAGGGTCGATACCGGAGATATACGACGGCGATCCGCCTCATGCGCAACGCGGTGCCATCTCCCAGGCTTGGAGTGTCGGGGCGGTGCTGCGGATCAATGAGATGATCCTCAGAAATGGAAAATTGAAAATGGAAAATTGAAAATGAAAGAAAATCCGGTTGTTGACAAGAGCTTCGCTTTTGCAGTTCGAGTTGTACGACTTTGCAAACACCTGAATGACGAAAAGAGAGAATTTACTTTGTCAAAACAGCTCTTGAAATCGGGTACGAGCATAGGTGCCAATATTTCGGAGGCCCAGCAAGGTCAGAGTAAAAAGGATTTTCTTGCCAAGATGAATATATCATTAAAAGAGTGTACGGAGACAAAATATTGGCTCCGGCTGCTCACAGCAACCGATTATTTGAACGAGACTGAAAGTAAGTCGATTATGGCGGATTGCGTAGAGTTGGAGAAGCTATTGACTTCGATAGTAAAAAACATGAAGCAAGAGAAATAATTTTCCATTTTCCATTTTTAATTTTCAATTTAATAAAACGAGCTATGCGAGTTTTAATGTTCGGTTGGGAGTTTCCGCCCCATATTGCGGGGGGATTGGGGACGGCGACTTATGGGTTGACCCGCGGGTTGGCCAAGCACGGAGTGGAGGTAAGGATGGTGGTCCCGAAGGCGTATGGCGATGAGGATCAGCGATTTGTGCGGGTGGTGAACGCCTCGGACGTTGTGACTCGGTTTGCGGACGAGCGGTATAGCGACATTTGGGATAAGATGACGTTTATAGAGATTGATTCGAATCTTATCCCTTATGCCAGTCCGGAAGAGTGGGAAAAAAAGCGCGAGGAGTGGGAGCGCGGGGGTAGTGTGTCGGAACACAGAGACTTATGGGAAGGGAGATTTGAGTTTTCGGGCCGTTATGGCGAGAACCTGATGGAGGAGGTGGCGCGGTATGCGATGGTGGCGGCCGAGGTGGCGCGCCAGATGGAGGGCCAGTTCGATGTGATCCATGCTCACGACTGGTTGACGTATTACGCGGGGATCGCGGCTAAAGCGGTGAGTGGCAAGCCGTTGGTGGTGCACATGCATGCGACGGAATATGATCGGAGCGGGGAGAATGTTAATCGCATGGTCTATGATATCGAGCGTGCGGGTATGGAGGCGGCCGATAGGGTTATCGCGGTGAGTAATCTTACGAGGAACATTGTTATCGAGAAGTATGGTATCGATGCCAATAAAGTTATAGCCGTACATAATGCCGTGAGGTTTGCGGCCAACGCGCCGGAGGACGTGGAGAGAGGTGTGGAGGATAAAATAGTGACCTTTTTGGGTCGTATAACTTACCAGAAGGGGCCGGACTACTTTGTGGAGGCGGCGGCGAAGGTGTTGAGGAGGCTGTCGAATGTGCGGTTTGTGATGGCGGGGAGCGGCGACATGATGAACCACGTTGTGAGGCGGGTTGCGGCGCTGGGTATTGCCGATAAGTTTCATTTTACTGGTTTTCTGAAGGGCGACGACGTGCAGCGGATGTTCATGCTGTCGGATGTTTATGTTATGCCGTCGGTCAGTGAGCCGTTCGGGATCTCGCCCCTGGAGGCGATGAGGAGCAATGTGCCCGTTATTATTTCCAAGCAAAGTGGGGTTGCAGAGGTGTTGGAGTACGCGGTGAAAGTTGATTATTGGGACGTGGACGCGCTGGCGGACGCCATTTACGCGCTGGTGCAGTATCCGGCGCTGAGCAAGATGTTCTCGGCCAAGGGGCTGGAGGAGGTGACGGGCCTGAAGTGGGACAACGCCGCGGCGAAGGTCAAGGAGGTGTACGAGAGTGTTGTGGCTCGCTAAAGCTGTGCGTTGGCAAGGCGTTAGTTAGGGTTTTAGAGAAGTGTGCTGGCCGTAACGTAGTCGGTTGCGAACTGGCGGCTTCCGTAGCCGAGCCAGGCGCAACAGACGGAGCGATGTGCGCTGGAGACCGGCTCCTCGGAGTTTTTGTACATCCAGAAGCCGACTAAGCCTGTGCGTCGGGAACGGAAATTGAGAAAATAATGTATTGATATAATGCAAACTATTTGTTTTTATTTTCAGGTCCATCAGCCGCTCAGGCTGCGCCGGTTCCGGTTTTTCGACATGGGGCGGCATCATAATTATTTGGATGACGCCGCGAACAGGTCCATCATGCAGAAGGTGGCGCGGAGGTGTTACCTGCCGATGAATGCGTTGTTGCTCAAGCTAATAGAGCAGCACAAAGGGGCGTTTCGGGTTACGTTTTCCATTTCCGGACCGGCTGTCGAGCAGTTTCGCAGCTACGCGCCCGAGGTGTTGGAGTCGTTCAAAAAACTGGCCGCGACGGGGTGTGTGGAGTTCCTGGCCGAGACGTATAACCATTCGTTGGCCTCTCTTATCAGTGCCGAGGAGTTTGCCGAGCAGGTCGAGCGACACCGTCGGATGGTCCACGAGGAGTTCGGACAGGTGCCGACGGCGTTCAGGAATACCGAGTTGATCTATTCTGACAGTATAGGCGAGCAGGTGGCGCAGATGGGCTTCACGACCATGTTGGCCGAGGGAGCTAAGCACGTGTTGGGCTGGAAATCGCCTAACTACGTGTATGCCAATGCGTTGGAGCAGAGGCTGAGGCTGCTGTTGAGGAATTATAAATTGTCGGACGATATTGCGTTTCGGTTCTCGAATCGCGGTTGGAGCGAGTGGCCGCTCACGGCCGAAAAGTATGTGGAGTGGTTGGGCGAGGGTGCCGGCGATGTCACGAATCTTTTCATGGATTATGAGACCTTCGGCGAGCACCAGTGGGCCGACAGCGGGATCTTCGGGTTCATGGAGGCGCTGCCAAAGGCTGTGTTGAAGGCGGGGCTGGAGTTTGCCACGGTGAGCGAGGCGTCGGCCAAGTATCAACCCGTGGGCGTGTTGGCGTGTCCCCATCCGATGAGTTGGGCGGATGAGGAGAGGGATGTGACCGCATGGCTGGGTAACGAACTGCAGGACGAGGCGTTCCGAAAATTGTATGCGTTGAGGGACAAAGTGAAGCGCGTGGACAGTCCCGATTACGACTTCGTGTGGAACTTCATGCAGAACTCCGATCACTTCTATTACATGGCAACCAAGTGGTTGAGCGATGGCGATGTGCATACGTATTTTAATCCGTATGGTTCTGCTTATGAGGCGTTTATAAACTACATGAACGTGTTGGCCGACTTCTCGATCGAGCTCGATAAAGCCACTTAGTGGTAACTGTTTCGGGCTGTTATGGGCGTTGTGTGGAGGTTATTGTGGTGATTATAGTCGGTTGTTGCGGGGCTATTGCGGGGGTTGTGTGGAGAGGTGAACGGGTAGTTGAAAAAAGTTTGGCATAGGGGTTGGAATTACAGTCGGTGTAGTAACGCATGAAAAACCGACTGTATTATGAAACGTTGTGCCTGTCTCTCGATGTTGTTCGCGGTTATTTTAGCCGCGAGTTTTGTCTTATTCACCGGCTGTTCGCTGGATGGCGACGAGCCCGGATTCCAGATTCCGGATCCGGTTGCGAGCCAGAGCGACGAGGTGGCGGTTGAGTTTACCGGTGCTATCCTTACGTACTTCGGGGACTATTATTATAGTGGGGCGGGGAATTTTATACTTGAACTGTATGAGGGTGAGTTGACCAGTGGCGGGTTGCAGTCGTATTTGTACGTGGACTGTTTCTCGGAGTACTTCGAGGAGCACGACGAAGCGATGTTGGGCGACGGGACGTATCATTTCACCAAGAGTAACGACGCGTACACGTTTCGTGAGTCGGCTTTTACGGATGTTCGGCGGTATAGTGATTTGGTGGTGACGAGCGGCAACTTTACGCTTGTGCGTTACGGGGATTTCGTTTCTATCGAGACGAAGATGCGTCTCGATGATGGTCGGATGTTGTGTGGGACTTATGAGGGGCGGATCGACGTGTTGGAGCCCCAGCTTGTGGCCCGGCGGTAGGTTCTTTCTTTTTTGTTTCGTCTGAGAGTTTTTTAAGATAGATCGTTTACAGCCTGGGGTTATTGCCCCGGGCTGTTATTTTAATGTATCGGCACATATATGTTTCATTGTTTCGGTTGTCAATAGGCGGGGCGAGTTCTTCTAAAAATGTATAATTCTTGATGTTGTTTCGAGAGGTTTCTTTGGATATTAGCGTAATGTTCTCTACATTGCGGCAACACTTCGGCCGAAAACTACTCGACCTCCAACTTAAATTGTTTAATTATGAAAAAACTGTTATTTTTTGTTTTACTGGTGGTGCTCGCAGGTTGCGAAAAAGACAAGCCACAGGAAAGCTATCCGAAGAACATCCCGTTCATCGAATATTCGCTCGACGGGACAAATGCCGAGTGGATTATTGACGATATTTCGTATGGAGATATGTTTTTTGTGATAACAGACGAGGAGGACTTGCGTGATCATATTACGGGTAATTATCCTCCTATCGATTTCTCGAAAAAAACATTGCTATTGGCATATGGACCCACTCGTCAGGGTTTCGACAGGGCGGATGTCCAGTTTCGTATGGTATCGGCCCAAAACCATGAATTGAATGTGGATATCTATCTGTTAGATGCATTGATCGTGGATGACTGGGTGGTTGCTATCTTGATCGATAAGTTACCGTCCTCATCGAAAGTGGAACTGGATGCTCGTCTGCCGCTCGCAGGACACACTCGTGCTGGAATACAGAATCAGCCATTTTATTATTTCGACGGTAAGCAATGGGGTTTAGAAAATATCGGACAATTCGGAGGAGTTGTGGGTGTGGATATTAACGCTCCTCAAGCGTGGCAACTATCGACTGGAGAGGGTGTTGTGGTTGCAGTTATCGACAGAGGAATCCAAATGGATCATCCTGATTTGATAGGGAATTTATCAAGCTTGAGTTATGATAGCGAGAGTAGGCAGGTGGGACAGCAGATATACGGAGACCATGGGACGAAGGTTGCGGGAATAATAGGCGCAAGAAGAAATAATGGAAGGGGCATTGCGGGCGTCGCACCGGATTGTACTCTGATGTCGATAAGCAATTCTCTTGGTGGAGATCCGATTTCTCGGGAATCGAGAGCGTATGGAATTTGGTGGGCAATAAATAACGAGGCTGATATCATCAATTGTTCATGGGGGTTTACTCCGAGTTCTTCTTTGATCAGAGATGCTATATGAGGATGCGTTGGACAATAACTGTGTGGTGGTTTGTGCCTCAGGCAATGATGGCTCAAGCCATCTCCTTTTTCCAGCATCGATGCCAGAGGTGTTGTCTGTTGGGGCGGCTACTTCAAGTGGTCGACGCTGGGCGTCTCAATACGGTTCGACATTGGATGTTGTCGCACCTGGGAATGAGGTTTGGACGACCACATTGGGAGGGACGTATATAAGTGAGCCGGGTACATCCATGGCGGCACCTCATGCTGCTGGTATTGCCGCATTGATATTGTCGGCCAAGCCTGGACTTAGTGCCAAACAAGTCATGGATGCCATAGAGCAGGGTGCGGTAGAATTATCAACTCATCCGGCGACACAGACAAAGGTGAACGGACCCTGGAATAATGAAGTTGGGTATGGTCTCGTGGATGCCTTTGCTGCGGTAAACACGGCTATGACGTTCACTCCTTCGATTCCCCCTGTTGCTCCTCCCTCGACACCATCGATTTACTGCGATGCGTATCCGGTGACGGATTGGAACTTCGTGCAGGATTACGGTGGGTCGGATATGGTATTCCATACATACCCCAACAGGGTTGTGACTTTCAACATCGGCAGTAATTACGATTCGGGGACGACGTTCGAATGGAGGACGGGAGGCTACCTGACTCCGACATCGGGGACCGGCAATCAGTTCCGTGTGAGTTCGCGATTACTATCGCACCACGTATAGTGTAGCATGTCGCGCGAAGAAAAACGGTCTTTATTCTGATTGGACGGAGAAGTTTCTGATCGTGAGTAGCAGAGATCCGAATGGATACCGAGCTCCAATTGATTCGCTGGGCATCGTGAATGGTAGGCAACTGTAGTAACTCTGTCCATATCAACAAGCAAGAGCCACCCCGAAAGAGGTGGCTTTGTTGTGTGCTGACAACAGTTTTAGAGCGGGAAAATCGTTGAGAACAGATGTCCGTTTAAAACGGATATCCGATAGCGAGGTGGAAGCCCAGGCCGTCACGGAACCGCGGGATGTTGTAATACGGTCGGCGGCCGTCCGAAGTGCGCTTACCCGTGTCGTAGGGCAGGTGCAGGCCGATCCCCATGTCCACACGTACGACCAGAAACGACAGGTCGTACCGCAAGCCGGCGCCTGTGCCTGTTGCCAGTTGGTCGAAGAATCCGCCGCTCCCCAGCCGTCCCAGCGGGCGCGACGGGTCGTGCTTCTGAAGCCAGATATTTCCCGCGTCGAGGAACACCGCCCCGTTCAACGACCCCGCGATCCGGAACCTGTACTCGATGTTCGCCTCCAGCTTCAGGTCGCCCGTCTGGTCGAAATAGCCGTACAGGTCGCCTTTGTCGGGCACGTTGCCGCCCGGACCAAGCGAACGTATCGTGAAGGCACGGATCGAGTTCGCACCCCCGATGTAGAACTGTTCGGTGTATGGCATCACGGTGGAGTTGCCGTAGGCGTGGCCCGCACCCGCCATCAGCCGGAAGGCCAGCGTACCGGCGCGACCCATACTTTGGAAGTGACGCAGCTCGGCCGTCTCCTTGAAGAACTGCGACAGAGGTTGGCCGAACAGCGACGTGGCTCCGAGCGCGCCCCAGATGTTGCCCGCGCTGGTGAGCGTCACCTGAACGGTGGTTCGGTTGCGGCGTTGGGGACCGTGCTGTTTGTCGTAGGTGTAGGTGTAGGAGCCCGAGGGGATGAACTGGTCGGCGAAACTCATAGCCACGGCGGGATTGGCGGCCATCATGGCATCGAAGTCGTCGGTGGTGCTCATCAGGCGGTTGTACACCATCTTGAAGGGAGTGAAGGTGTGGGTGACTGTGCGCGAGGTACGGAAGTCGTAGGTGTTGGTGAAGTTGAACGACCCCATGCGGAAGAACTTGGGCCGGTTGACGAGACTGGCGCCGATTTGGTATGAGGTGTTGCCGCCGCGACGCAGACGTCGGGTCATGAATTGGGGGGCGATGATTCGCGGGAAGACCAGCGAGCCGGTGAGCGACACCTCATAGCTGTTCACAGCCGTCGAGTTGGCACCCTGACTGGTGTTGCCGGTTTGCCATTCGTAGGCTCCGGCGAGTTTGAGGCTCAGCACCTCGCCGCCGTGAAAGATGTTTTTGTGACTCAGTCCGAGGGCGAGCGACGGGCCGAGGAAGCTGCTCGACTTGTAGGCCAGGTCGGCTTCGATGGTGGCCTCCATGGGGGTGTCCATGGCGGCGGTGATGCGC
>QMCD01001413.1_pt1 | contig 14605 bp, 10 predicted proteins | sample 1821841 | NCBI WGS metagenome assembly QMCD01 (sample SAMN01991225, study PRJNA193472) | Termite gut metagenome, whole genome shotgun sequencing project. | isolation source: worker | host: Macrotermes natalensis | reverse complement strand
ATGCGGGCAAATCACCTTCTCCGGCGCACGACCATATTACCTCTCCTGTATTTTTATTCAGCGCAACCACATTATTTTCAGGACCTCCGGGTGTTATAAATACTTTATCATCTACCACCAGCGGAGACTCATTCACTCCCCAACGTATGTTGGAACCTTTGAAATCATCCACAATATTTTTTACCCAAAGTTCATTCAGGCTGTTTTCATCCAGACAGATCAGATTGCCGGTGCCGCTGTACAGATATATTTTACCGTTATCAATTGTCGGAGTGGCTCTTGATCCGTTGAAACTTGTGTTCCACTCCGGCCCGTAGGCTTTCTTTTTTACTAGTTTACCTTCCATGTCGAAAACGAATAGATGACCTTTGCCGTCGACCAGTCCGGTACTATAAATCTTGTCGCCGGCAATCGCAACAGACGAATGGCCTTCTCCCAGTCCGTCGTAGAACCAGATCATTTCAGGTCCGTCTGCCGGCCATGATTTCATCAGTCTCGTTTCCTTATAAATCCCGGTACGGTCGGTTCCGCGCCATTGAATGTTATCCTGTGCAGACAGGTTCAGTGCCAAAAAGGGAATGAAAATAAAAAAAATCTTTTTCATTTGTATATCTGTTTTTATCCGGTGATTTTATATGCCATCAGTGTATTTCCGTGCCGTACATACATTATTCCTTTGTAAAGAACCGGATGCGCCCAATGTTGCTCGGTTCCCATCGTAATGCTAAACTTGCTTACGATATCAAACTTTTCGGGCGTAGCCTTAGCCAGTATCATATCTCCCCGGTCGGTATAACAATACAGCATCCCTTCGTTGGCAATGGTATTCCCCATAGCTAATCCCCGTTCTTTCCATTTCAACTCTCCTGTTTTCCAGTCTACGCAGAACCAGAAACGATTCATATCGCCCGATCCATAGGCATAGTCGCCTATCTTCACCATGGCGCCGATGCGGTTGTCTAATTCGGCATTGAACCATACTTGCTCCGCATTGCGTCCGCCGTTGGTGAGGCGCAGCATAGTCGTACCCTTGCCGTATCCGCTGGTACAGAGCAACATGCCGTCGGAATAGACAGGTGTATTGGCATGCACGTCGTGACGGTTTTGGTTGACGTACGACCAGAGTTTCTTGCCCGTAGCGACATCAATACCCACAATGTGATTGGCGGTCATGGTCACAATCTGAGGAACCTCCTGGTCGGCGATGTAGAGCGGCGAGCAGTAAGCCGACGAGTCTTGTTCGGCAGCACTGCTCCATATCAGGGCGCCGGTGTTTTTGTTTAAAGCCACGATATTGTTTTCCTTGCCACCCGGCGTAGCAATCACTTTTTCACCTACAATCAACGGCGATTCGCATATACCCCACTGGATATTACATCCGTCGAAGTCCTTCAGGAAGCTTTTCTTCCATACCACATCTAAGGTTTGCTGATTGATGCAATAGATCTCGGCTGTGCCGGTGATAAGATAGATCTTGCCTTCGTTGATGGTCACCGTGCCTCGTGTTCCGTTGTAGCTTTCCGCCCATTCGGGCCCGTATTCCTTTTTATTCAGCAGTTTGCCGTTCATGTCAAATACATAGATATAACCGGTTTTATCGGTCATGCCCGTCAGGTATATTTTATCCGAATCGATCGCAACCGAAGAGTGTCCTTCACCCAGCCCATCGTAATACCACGACAAGACCGGTCCGTTTTCGGGCCATGATTTCAACAGTCCGGTTTCGTTGTAAATACCGGTGCGGTCGGTTCCGCGCCACTGAATGTTATTCTGTGCCGACAGGGTCAGCGTACAGAAAGCAACGAGTATAAAAATCACTTTTTTCATGTTTGTATAGTTTAAATTTGAATCTTGCATATTGATTTTTGATTGTTAAATGTGTGTTTTGAACTTTTTCAATGCATTCAGTACAAATGTGATATTATACATTTTCTCCGAATACCACAGCCGGGCGAAATAGAGGCCGATCGGTTCGGGAGCGAGTAATTCTCCGGCTTTGTATTTCCGATACAGGTAGTCGAAAGCACGGTTCATAGCTTCCGCAATTCCGGAGTTTGAATCCGGAGTTTGAATGCCGGGATTCCGAACGTCAAATCCAAGACTTTGGATTTGGGCTGCCGGATCCTGAAATGTCGCCAGGGCGCTCAATGCACGGGCTGTCAGCGTTACCTTTGAAGGTACGCCTTTTGCGCCACCCCATCCGCCGTCGTTGTTCTGCACGGAAAGCAGGTAGCGGAGTCCTTTTTCTCTCATTTCCGGCACGGCGGGATCATTCCATGTTGCCAGGTATTCTACCGTCATTGCCGTACCGTAGACCGGCGAACGTTCGTCTTTTGCATCCTGATCGCCAAACCAGAGAGGCGTCCACGACCCGTCGTCCGCCTGTATCTTATGCATCCATTTGAGTAACAGCCTGATACTTCGTTCGCATACTGTTTTTAAATTGCCGGGAAGCGCATTCATCCAAAGCCGAAAGGCTAAAATCGTATGCGCTGAAATATCGGGACTGCTGCGGTCGAACGGCAGTTTGCCCCATCCTTTACAGAAAGTCGGCATTCCTCCGTCATTGTTTTGCAGCGCGATAAGCCACTCGACTCCTTTGCCCACTTCTTCGCAATACCTGCCGTCCAGCAGAATGTGCAACGCAACCAGTGCGCCGGCCGTATCGTCCGCATCGGGCGCGGCGCCCGGAAGATTGGTCCATCCCCAGCCGCCTTCTTTTGCTCCGGTAAAAGGATGTTTGAACTTAAAAGCATTGCCTCGCAGTATAGTTGCCAACGTTTGCTTTTCCTCATCCGTCAGGTCGCCCTCCAGGGCCCTTATGCTCAAAGCCGTTACCCATGACGCCAGATCCGTATCTATCGGCCATGCTCCGTCTTCGCGAACGGTATTGATCAGGAATCCGGCTCCTTTCCGTGTCGCGACATGCTCACGATAACCGGCACCGCACATACACATTGTGACAAAAGCCGTCAGAGGGGCCGCTTCCAGAAATCCGCCGTTATCCGGTTGCAGTCTGACGAGCACTTTCAGCGATTTGTCGATAAATGCTTTACGCAATGGAGCGAGCAGGTTTTTCCGGCCTTTCTTATATAGAAGAATTCCGACCGCAATCAGTGCCGGTATGGCATAGCTGACCACCGGAAGCTGAAAGAAACGAAACAGATTTTGCGGTAATACGGATACCTCAAAAGGCAGTTGGGGAATTCTATCCCAGCTTGATATTACGCCTGCCAGTGCACACATAACCAGAATAGGGGCCGAAAATGTCAGGTCTTTGCCGTAGTAATTCAATACGCCGTTGATAATATGCCGGTCGGTTGAACCTCCGAATTTATTCGTCAGGTAATGTAGGGTTTCCTGCGGAGGGGCGCTTACGGCATACAAGGATGCATAGGTTAGTAACGTTGCCGTCATGTTTGACGGGCTTTCCATACTGTCTCCCCACGAACCGTCAGGTTGCATGGTGTCTTTTAACCAGGCAACGCCTTTCTCAATATGCGATGCGTATTTTTCTTTGTCGACCATGAATAATGCAAATACGGAAACAGAAGTGGAAATAGCGCTCGACGAAAGCCCGCCTCTCCACATACCTCCGGGTGTGCGTGCACTTTTCAGTTGTTCACGTAACACACCGGTCATTTCGTTTAATTTTACATTTAACATTCAGTCGTTATTTCTGTTTTTTAATTTCGATTCTCCGGCTTGCTTGTTTCCAAATCACTTTGCTTTGCAGGCAATACGACGCTTACCTTTCAGGACATTGTTCCCAACGCAAGCAATCCGTAAAACGTGTATTCCACATCACTTGTTTCTTCAAGCAGCGTGGCCGAAAAACCTCCCGAATCGAGCCAGTGGGCGTCAATAAAATCCAGTGGAGAGATTTCCGGTTGCATGTTGTAACAGCGAAGCATGAAAAGTGCAGTTGCCGTCGACAATAAATCCGGTATCGGCGAATCCGCTGCGGCGGCAAAACCGCCCGATTCCTGTTGCAATCCTTGTAAAAACCGTATATCTTCGTTTTCTTTATATCCGTCTAATTGCCCTGATACGGCCAATGCGGCAACCGTTGCATTGGTGGCCGCAAATCCGTTCCCTTTTATATTTGAGTAGCCGCCTCCCGGAACTTTATATTCCGATAGACTTCTTTTTATTTCATTTTTATTCGCCGTTTTCCGGTTTGCGTCTTCCAACAGTGATAACCGGATGAACCAGCTGTAGGGCGATTCGGCGTCATCATGCGGAAAGCTGTCAAATTCATGCAATGCTTTAACCGGCATTACCAATATGCTGTTCAGTAAAAGTTTCATCTTATTTCCGGAGAGGAGTTCCCGGAGAAGCCTGCAACGGATAAATGCGGCATAATGGATCAGGTCCATCTGTTTCGTATCCTGCTGTTCCAAATAGAAGAGTGTCTTTTTAGGATCTAAACGGATATGTAATACGCAGGCAAGCAACCAGCCGAACATCGTATAATAGAGGTCGGCCGTTTTATTTTTATTCACGAAAACGTCTTCATCTGTTTTTTGCGATTCCACGAAACGGGTGATACGGCTAAGCGCTTCCTTGTTCAGAAGCTTTTTGCCTTTATTCAGTGTCCGGAATAATTTCACCGATAACGTTTCTTTCATTCTTTTTTCTGTTACACTATTTGTTTACCGTTACTTTAATATCCGTTTGGTGACACGGAAAAGTAACCGTTTCAGTTCAACGTTGGTCAGTTCGTTCAGCGACTCCAACGCTTGGTCGTAATAATGCCGGGCCAGCTTTTTCACTTCATTAAGCGCATGTTGAAGCCTTGCCTGATTGCCGGGCTGATTCAGGAACCGTTTTAAATCGCCTGTATGCAGTGATGAATGTACAAAGCTGTCGTCCGCATTTTGTTCACAAAGCGCCGCTAAGACAGCCGACGGCCTGAGCGTCAGCGGTTCGTCCGTATCAAAATCGGCCACATCATCCTGTAGTTGATAGGAGATCCCCAATGCCCGGGAGTAATCCCGGAGGATACGCCTTAGTGAAAGGTCACCTTCCGCACAGATCATTCCCATCAGAAGCGATACTTCAAATGCGGGAACCGTTTTGTTGCAAAAGATCTCCAACACAAAATCCATGGTCAGCCGTTGCGGCGAATGACTCCAAGCCAACTCCATACCCTGTCCTTTACACAAAGCGATATGAGCTTCCGAAGCAACCCGTATCAATTCCATGTTTCCGTATTGCGTCAACAAACGATATCCTTCGCCAAGCAGCATATCACCCACGTTTATAGCTACGGATGTTCCGTATTGCGCGTTTACGGTCTGTTTGCCGTAGCGTAACAGGTCGTTGTCCTGAATATCATCGTGTACAAGCGACGCCTTATGGAAGCACTCTACGGCGATCGCCACTGATCGCACTTTTTCGGGTATGGCCTCTTTAGTCTCCTCTTTCAGCGCCTGATAGACTGCCGTCAGCAGATACGGACGCCATCTTTTACCGTCGCCGCTGATCCATTCCAGCGCCGCGCGCGAGGTCTGGTCGGTTGCCGGGGTGAATACGGATTTCAGATTTTCCGCAGAAAACCAGTTTTTTATAGTCGATTTCAATAAGTCGTAATCCAACAGGTGAACCGGTTTTTCCGACTGCATTCCGATCACCTGTTCCACATAACCGTAATCGACTGTCGTATCTTTACACCCCGAACTATTCAACGGTATGGCCATTCCGGGTACGGCATTACCGATCAGTAAAGGAAATGCTTTCTCAAGCGATTCGAGGCAACTTACCCCGATCACCGTATCTACCACGCGATTTTCGATCAACCCTATCACCGAAGTGAATCCTTCCGCAACAATACTCATCATGCCTAATGCTTCGGCTTTATCCTGCAAATCGGGAATGGAACAGTGGTTACACCGATGACACAGTAGTCCCAGTTCATCCACATCCGCCCGGCATTTGCCCGAGTTGCTGAGGCATTTGGGTAAAAGTAAGATACGTTTATCATAGGGAATGGAAGCAACCGTTTCACGCCATACCGCATTGTTCAATTCAACCATCATCCAGCCTTTTGTCTCAGGGTCGAGATCATACATCTCAATCAGCTTGTCCGACAATCGCAGCAGGTCGTCCATTGACAGAGGCGGGATGATCGAAAGACTATCTACGTATGCATGTATGCGCTTCCGAAGATCGTCCCGCTCTTTACCGGTTGAAGGTACTTTATATATCTGTTTGCTTTCCATTCGGACTGTTTTATCCTGCATATTTTATTATCCGTAAGCGCCGAAACCGAAGAAATATTTCTTTTTTACCAGTTTGTAAAAAACATTTTTCTCGGGTATTTCTTCTCCCGCAAGGTTATGTCCGGCAACGGGCCTCATTTGTTTATACTCCTCAAGCACGGTTTTTCGGCTTGTCGTATCGACCGCCTTGTGCCGTACCAGAAACTCAACTAATTTATGAGGATCTTCCAACAGGATACATCCTCGCGAACTCTCCGCCGTCATTTTACGAAATGACGTCAGAAAATCGGAATTTTCAAATATCCCGGCAAGGTTAGAACCGTCTTCGTTGATGAAATCCGTTGCCAGTTGCAACGGCGGACAAAATTCAACCGCTCCCGAAGGCGAGATATGATGGCTCATGCCGGTTGCACCCGGGCAAAGCGCCTTTCCCTTATCATCCCAATAAGTTTCGATGATAAATAAGGGCGCATTTTTGCGCTGTTCCACGATAAAGCGCCGGAAATCGAGCACCTGTTCTTTCTCTAACGCATTTTTCGTATTGGGTTCCGCTCCTACGGGACGGTAGATGTAATACCACAGGTAATGAACGCCTTCTTTTGCAATCAGCTCAATGTATTTTCTGTTTACCAGGTCATTATAATTGCTTTTACAGATGCTTGCCGCCGCGCCGATTATCAGTTTGGCCTTACGGCAGGCGCGTATTCCGGCCAGCGTTCGTTGGTACACCTCATGCCTGCCGCGGCGGGCGTCGCTTTCTTCCTCAAGCCCTTCAATACTGATCAGCGGGGTTACATTTCCCATCTTCCGTAACCGCATCGCAACCTTGTCCGTCAGCAAAATCCCGTTTGTGAACAATTGGAAATAACAATCTTTATGTTTTTCCATGATGTCAAGCAATCCGTTATACATCAGGGGTTCGCCTCCAAGGATGCCAAAGAAATAAGAGCCTTTTTGTTTGCAACTGCGGATGATGCCATCCAACTGACTTACCGTCAGTGATTTTTTTCCGCCGCCGGAAACCCAGCATCCGCTGCACGCCAGATTGCAACTTTCCGTTACGGAGATCATCACAAAAGCGGGAAAAAACGGTTTCCCTTTCGCTTGTCTTTTTTCAAAACGGCTGATGTTCCGCATACTTTTCCATCCGAAAGTATACATAAATTTCCAAACAAGCCGCGGAGCACATTCGCGCGGGACGCGAAAGGCCGCTTTTGCCGTTGCCGTATAGTCTTTTAAATTCAATATTCAATAGTTAAAGTTCAACATACCCTGTCCGAAATCCGGGATTTCAGTCCCTTATTTTTTTAAGAGTGATACGTTCGCCCTGCGTTGTTGCAGCCGCATACGCAATCTTTCCCGATACATTTTGTCCATTTCTTCCGGGTCGAAAGTTTCTTCCTGTGACATTCCTCCGTTGATAGGCGATTTTTCGTATTTGGGAAAGATGATTGCTTTACCCGGACACATGCGTGCACAAGCGGGACAGTTGTTTTTACACTTCTGCGGTTGCGCTACCCGTACCTTTTTATTTTCTATTGTGTAAACGCCAAACAAGCAGAAATCATGGCATTTTCCGCATTCCGTGCATTTTTCCTTATCAAGCACCGGATTCCATGCGTCTGTTCCTTCTTCGACGGGAAATGCTTTTATCTCCGCTAAGATTGCATTTTTTTCCATCGCAATATCGGCGGCATGCATGTATGTGTGTGTGGCGGTATCTCCTTCCGAAGCGGAACCGTCGCCCTTGCCTGCCGCACAATCCGCTTCCTCCGTGAAGGATATCTGAAATTCTCCGAGAATATCTTCGACAGAAGTGTTCCGGATATCCAGACTTTTGTTCGTTTTCAGGTTTAACCAGTCAAGATGCGCACGTATGGCTCTCGGATAACAAGCCAGAATAATTCCCGACGCAATCTCTTCCATATCGGACGATTTTTGAATGACTTTCTTGCATAAATCCGGCTCTACCGAAACAGGGTATCCCTTTTTCCTCAATGAAGCAGCAATAACGGCCACTTTTTCCTTATCAATAAACGATCGCGAAGCACAGGCGCAAATAGTTATGTGTTTCTTATTTTCCATTATTTTCGTAATAACCGCATTTTAGCCGTACAAAGATGGGAATTTTTATTTTCTGTTTATATAATTGTTCGTAAAAAAGAAAAGAGAGGGAATGAAGGCGAATATATACGGTTACTTACAATGGATTTATTTAAAGTCAAATTATATTCAGCATCAGTTGGCTGTCAAGATGATTGATATCCAATTCTTTTACTTTCGAAAGATATTTTTGTGCTTCCGTGCGGTTTCCGAGACCGAGCATTCCGAGGCCGATGACATAGTTGCAATGAATCTGATTGCGTATGTTCAGGTCGTCGTCCCAGATGGCAAGATCGGGCAGTGATACGGCAAAATAATCTATTTTGCAATCGTCGAACAGGTGTTTTTTGCCGTGGTCGATGAGCTTGTTAAAGCGGCTTTTCGCTTTGTCGCTTTCTCCCAATGCTTCCCATGCCAGTCCCTGATAAAATATGTTGCCGGGTTGTTGGTCGTTGTAGTAAAAGGCCTGTTGCGGTTCGGAGGAGCCTGTGGTTGCCTTACGGAAATGAAGTACGGCGTTTGCTTCGTCACCCAAGCCGCGGTATGCCAATCCTTTGAAATAGTCGATGTCATTTTCTTCGGCATTGGTCAGTTTTCCTTCGCCGAGATTATGCGGGTAATGATCCGTCTCGTGAAGCAGCGTAAGCGCTCTTTCAAAATCGCCATTTTTAATGGCTTGTCTGGCCGGTTCTACCCTGCATAACACATATTGTTTGGTGATTTTTCCTTCGCCGCCTTCCCACGGATGGAATTGGCGTGAACCGATCAGTGTCATAGCTTTACCGTATTCGCCGATCTGGTTATATAACGTTATTCTTTCGATACATAAATCATCCCGTTGTTCTGACAGAGACAGGTGTTTTTCGAGCAGTTCCAGGCGAACAGCCGGTTCCGTTCCCGTTTTTTTGTAAAGCTGATCAAGCTCCATCAGCATACGGGCGTTCGTATTGTCTAACCGGAATGCTTCTTCCAGCAATTTGCGCGCTTCCTGTTTCCGGTCGAATTTATTGTAATAGGCCAATGCCAGGTTTCTTAATACGGAAGGGAAACGGGCGTTTATATGCATCGACTTTTCCCAACACGCTGCGGCGTCGTCGTATTGGCGTGCGGCGTACCAGAAATTACCCAGGTAATAATAAGCATGCGCATCGCCCGGGTTCAGACGGATCGCATCTTGCAGGATGTTGACTTCTTCAATGCGGTTAGGAAAACATTTGTCCGGCGACATCTGCGCCGCTTTGCGGTAATAATTGAGCGCCTTGTCCGCTTGTCCTGCGGTATGCTCGCGGGAAGTAACGTATCCCAGGGTGTAGTAAACCATCGGATAGACATTGCTTTCGTCCGTTATGCTACCGGACAAAAGTTGTGCGGCCTCTTTATACATGCCTGCGGAAGCATAATCAAGCGCATATTCCAGATAGGTATGTACGGATCCTCCCATTAACGATGTAAATTCACGGAGGTCGTTGTCGTTTCCGGAAAGCAGGTATTTTTCGAAGCGGCATCCCATATTGAACCGGTCGAGGGTAAGCGAGTCGTTGATAAGTGAAAACGCTTCGTCTTTTCTTCCGAGGTTTCTCAGGATCGCTGTTTTCAGGTGGCGCGCTTTGTGATTATGCCAGTTTTTTATCAGGCTGCGGTCTGCTTTGTCGAGCGCGCTGTCCCAATGTCCTTTAGATGCGTCTATCTGCGCCAGTGCAAAGTATCCCGCATCCTGCCATGCGGCATTCCAGACCGATTTGAAAAATGCGTCGTAAGCGTCATTTTCTTTGTCCTGCATTTTCAGGCTCCAGCCCAGGTTGTAACAGGGCTCGCCGTCATAGGGGTTCGGATTGCGTTGTGTCTGCGTTTTTATTGCCTGTCGGAAATAGGGTTCCGCTTTGGCAAATTGTCCTTTGCGCATCAGCAGAAGGCCCATGGCATTGTTGCACCGGATATCTCCCGGTTCCCGGCGAAGCGCTTCGCGGTAGTATGCGGCGGGGTCGTACGTGGCGTGCCGGTATTGTTCGAGGTGTAGTCCGGTCAGGTATAATTGTTCTATGGAGGATATATGTTCCGGCATGTCCGCGGCCTGTGCCGGGGCGGGGGTTGGTTTTATTTCCGGTTTGTCCGCCTGATAACGGAGTAGCTGACGGCCGTCGGCGGCATAAACCGTCAGAATCAAATCTTCGGGGGAAACTTTTTTTGTTCCGGCCTGTGCCGGGCCGGGAATGTTTTTAATATATGTTTTTTCGGGCGCAACATCGGCCTTTTCGTCCAGATAAACCTTTCCCTCCGTATTTTTCAGAACAATACGTATGTCTTTGAATCCGGATGTCGTATAGAGGATAACCTCCGTATGTCCGTTTCGCAGTTCGATATTAACGATTGCGTCTTTTGTGGCGTTTTTTACGTATCCGACTTCCGCATAAGGCATAAAATATTGTACCCACGATTTTTCTTCGCCCGGTTGCAGCCATGAAAAATCGGGTTGATTGTCGGTATAGACGCCCGTCATCAGTTCGATATATGGGCCGTCTTCGTCCGTCAGGTTCCGGTCCCATGCCTGTCCGAAATCGCCGTTCCCCCATGTCCATTGCTTTTTGCCCGGCGAAACATGATGGTCGGCAACATGGAGTAATCCGGCTTTTACGTTTTCTTCGTATCCGCCGACAAAGTCGAATTTTGATTTTACGGCCATGTAAGATGTCGGTACGGGAATATTCTTGTATTTGGATATATCTACTCCTGCGGAATAATCTTGTTTATAATATATACCCGTGGCTATCGGAAAGTTCGATACATCCCGTTTTCCGTGATCAAATACGGCATGCACATCGGGCGGGAATACCGAATGATAATGATCGTTTACGACTACTGCCGGATTGGCCCACCACAGGAATGTCTGCGGAAAACAGGTGCGATTGTAAATTTTTACGTTGATTTCGATGTATGCTCTTCCGGGGTAGAGCGTAAATCCCTGCATCCCTTTGGTGCGGAACATACGTTCCACTTCATTGCACCAGACAGTCATACTGCCGTCGGCATTTTTTTCTATAAAATGTGCCGTGGGCAGGTACGTGCTCGGACGGTGATGTTGCGGCCAGTTGAATTCGATACCGCCAGATATCCAGGGGCCGGTAAGTCCTACCAGTGCGGGTTTTATGACTTGGTTGTAATAGACAAAGTGACGTTTTTTCACTTTGTCGTAAGCCATCTGGATACGTCCGCCGAGTTCGGGAAGTATCATGATTTTGATGTATTCATTCTCTATAAAAAGGGCGCGATACGGTTTGTCCTTTTTCTCGTCGGAGACTTTCTCAACAACAGGATAGGGATACACAACGCCCGAACTACCCTGATAAACGCGCTTTTCCAGGAATATCGGATTTTTTTCTTCTTCTCCTGTTTCATAAGTAGGAAGCATTACGGTTTCTTCCCAGGCGCGTACAATACCTTTTTCATTTACTGTCGGTTGAATAAGATAGTCGGTAATCTTTTCCATGTTTATTTTCGTTATTTCGTATGGTTCGTTATGTATGTTCAATAAGCTCTTTTTCAATTTCTTCCAGTGACTTTCCTTTTGTTTCGGGAAGCTGACTACGGATAAACAGAAATCCGGCGACGCAGATTCCGCCATATACCCAGAACGTACCGGAAGCTCCCAGATATTCGTTTAACAAGGGAAATGTGTATGTGAGAATAAAACAGGCAGCCCAGAGGAAAAACGTAGATACGGCCATGGCCGCGCCGCGTATCTTTACCGGGAAGATTTCCGACAATACGACCCATACGACCGGAGCGAGCGACATGGCGTAGCACGCAATCGCCAATACTACCAGCAACAGCATCGGCCATCCGCTTACCTGCATATAATAACAGGCTCCCATGATTATATAGATGACGGCAAGGCCTGCAGAACCGACATACATCAGCGCTTTGCGTCCCCATCTGTCAACCGTAAAGATTGCGACAAAGGTGAAAATAACGTTGGTAACTCCGGTTACTACAATATTCATCAGCACGTCCGATACCGTATATCCCGCGGCGGAAAATATCTCATGTGCATAATTGAATATGACATTGATTCCGCACCATTGCTGAAAAACGGACAATACGATTCCGATGATCAGTACTTTCCGTACATTGGGTTTAAGCAAAGCCTTCCAGTCGGTTTTTTCTTGTGTTACACGGAGGTTATCAATTCCGGTTAACTCTGTTTCTGCATAGTTTTCACCGCCGATACGTGCGAATATTTTATATGCGGCTTCTTTCTTTTTGTTGATTGCCAGCCATCTCGGACTTTCCGGGATGACGAAAGATAAAATGAAAAATAATCCTGCGGGTATAAGTTCCGCCCAGAACATCCAACGCCAGGCCCATTCGACACCTTCTGCCGACAAGGTGTTCTTGTCCGGCATATAATAATCTCCGATCTGCCGGTTGGCCAGTTGAGCGGCTAATATGCCGAGTACGATTGTTAATTGGTTTAATGATACGAAACGGCCTCTTACCGGTGCGGGAGAGACTTCGGCAATGTAGATAGGCGATATGTTGGATGCAATTCCTATACCGAAACCGCCCATAATCCGGTAGAGAACAAACCATGTAAAATCATTGACAACCCCCGTTCCGTAAGCTGAAACGGTGAAGAGGACGGAAGCGATAATCAGCATCTTTTTCCTGCCGTAGCGATCGCTCCATGCGCCGGCCAGTAACGCGCCGGCCAGACATCCGATCAGTGCGCTGCTCATGGCCCAACCGCGTAAAGCGGCCGATCCTTCTATACCGAAAAACGGTTCGTAAAATATTTTGGCGCCTCCGATGACAACCCAGTCGTATCCGAATAGAAGCCCGCCCATGGCCGAAACGAAAGTAATCAGGAACAAATAAGGTTTTTTGTATGTATGCATGCTTTTCAATGTTTTTAGATTGATGATGCAAAAGTAGTTTATCCGTTAGGTTGAAAAAATGTAAGATGTTTCGTAAAACATGTAAAAAACAACTATATTTACGGGTCAATTCAGGTATGGAAATCATGGAAAATACGGTAGCGGAAGGTTTCAGAGGTGAGCGGGCGATAGTAACGCCTTATAATATAAGAAATTACCAGGCGGATAATGAAATAACCAAACAATTGTATATCACCCATATCGGTTATTATCCGGATGCAAGGTTTCATTACCGGGAACGGAGCGAAGGTACGGATGAAAATATCTTTATCTATTGTGAGAAAGGAAAAGGATGGATTGAATATGAAGAAGATAAATACATCCTTAAAGAGAACAGTTTTTTTATCATACCGGAAAAGAAAAAACATATATACGGCGCCGACGCCGGAGATCCGTGGAGTATCTACTGGTTTCATTTCAAAGGAGATCATGTAAATATGTTTGATTCCATAATCGGTAAAGCCATATCGCTCCATGTTTCGGATACAAGCCGCCGGCATGACCGGATACAGCTTTTTAATGAGATGTATCAGAACCTGGATATGGGATATAGTCCGGAGAACCTTGAATACATCAGTTTTTGCCTGATGCATTTTCTGGCTTCATTGAAATATGTTTCACAATACCGTGAAATCAGAAAAGTGAAAGAAAACGATATTATACAGGAATCTATATTGTATATGAAAGAAAATCTGGAGAATAAGATTTCCCTGACGGATATATCGTGTGCGGTAGGTTATTCGACATCGCGCCTGAACACTTTGTTCATGCAACGGACATCAATCGTGAAAAAACTGAACGACCGCATGGGAAAAGAGATCGTAATGTCGATTAACCTAAAATAATTAATCATCAGTTACGACAGTCTCTTCTGACGGTTTCGCTATATCCTTGTTTTTCTTTTTCGCTTCGCGCTTTTTCTGTCTCTCTTCCTTTCTCGCTTCACGCTCTAACTTATCAGACGCACGACGTTTCTCCCTATTCACTTTAGCGTTAGCGGCATTTTGTTTCCACTCCTGCCACAGTTCAGGCAAAGAATTGAAACTTTCGCGGAAAACGATACCGACACCTTGGGTCGTCAACGCTTTCTTAAACTCACGATAATCGTTCGTATGAGTGTACGCTTTCGCACTTAATTTCCCAGAACGTACCAACTTATACTCCAAATCAAAGTCGCCTATCACTTTCGATTCAGACAAAGCGTCATCCCTGTAGCCCACATTTCCGTTCAACACTATACGTTCGTTAGGCGTGTAGAGGAAATTGAATTCATATTCATTGGTACGGCTTTCTCCTTCTCCCGACGTACGGAAATTCACGCCGAAATTCCAATTCGGGAACATTTGA
>QMCD01001412.1_pt1 | contig 14613 bp, 19 predicted proteins | sample 1821841 | NCBI WGS metagenome assembly QMCD01 (sample SAMN01991225, study PRJNA193472) | Termite gut metagenome, whole genome shotgun sequencing project. | isolation source: worker | host: Macrotermes natalensis | reverse complement strand
TTGGAGGTCTCGAGAAGATGTTTCAGTTGCCCAAAGGCATCGAGACAATTTGTCGGTACGGGATATGGAATGCTACCATTTCACTTTTACATACATGGCCGATCACAGTTTTAAAAATCATAATCAGGAATTAGTGTGATGATTTCGGTTGGAAAGTTTGGTCGGATCGAATATAAATTGCTAACTTTCGGCGCTTAACAGAACTAACTTAATCATGGGCAAACCAAATATTGTCGAATTGAATGACGTAGTTGTCCGATTCTCAGGCGATTCCGGCGATGGAATGCAGCTCACGGGCACACTCTTCTCAGATGCTTCGGCACTGATGGGGATGGGTATCTCGACCTTCCCCGACTATCCCGCCGAGATACGCGCACCGCAGGGTACGGTGGCGGGAGTTTCCGGATTTCAGGTACACATCGGCGACACCAAGGTGCTTACGCCGGGCGACTACTGCGACGTGCTTGTGGCGATGAACCCGGCTGCACTGCGCGCAAACGCGAAGTGGCTCAAAAGGGGTGGCACGGTGATCGTAGACGGCGATACCTATAACGAAAAACAGATCCAGAGGGCGGGTTTCGGCACCGAAGACCCGATCGCGGAACTCAAATTGGACACACATAACGTCATTTTCCCGAACATCACGGGCATGACGAAGGAGGCTCTGGCAGGGTTGGAGCTCGACACAAAGAGCGTGGTGAAGTGCAAGAACATGTTTGCGCTCGGCCTGTGCTTCTACCTTTATAATATGCCGCTGGAGTACACAGAGAAGTATATAAACAAGAAATTCGGGGCGAAGAACCCGGTCGTCGCCGAGGCCAATATGCTCGCGCTCAAAGCGGGTTTCAACTACGGCGCGAACACCCACGTTTTTGCGAATACATATAATATAAAGCCGAAGGGTGACCTCGAAAAGGGCATCTACCGCAGTATAAACGGCAATCAGGCCACGGCGTGGGGCTTTATCGCGGCTTCGGAAAAGAGCGGGCTTCCGCTGTTCTGCGGGTCGTACCCCATTACCCCGGCGACGGTGATCCTCGAAGAACTTGCCAAGCGCAAGGATCTGGGTGTGAAAACATTGCAGGCTGAGGACGAGATCGCCGGTATCTGCACATCGATAGGCGCGTCGTTCGCCGGCAACTTCGCGGTCACCACTACCTCGGGCCCCGGACTTTCACTGAAATCCGAGGCTATCGGGTTGGCGGTGATGACCGAGCTTCCGCTGGTGATAGTCAACGTGCAGAGGGGCGGCCCATCGACGGGACTTCCCACGAAGACCGAGCAGGCCGACCTCTATCAGGCCCTTTGGGGGCGCAACGGCGAGTGCCCGCTGATCGTGATCGCGGCAAGCTCGCCTTCGGACTGCTTCGACTATGCTTTCTACTCGGGCAAATACGCCCTCGAACATATGACCCCCGTGCTGCTACTCACCGACGGCTTTATCGCCAACGGCAGCGAGCCGTGGAAGATACCCTACATGGCCGACTACCCGCGGATCAACGCGCCGATCATACACAAGGTGCCCGAGGGCGGCTATTTCACCTATCAGCGCGATGAGAAACGCCTGGCACGCAACTGGGCGATCCCCGGAACAAAAGGTCTGGAACACCGCATCGGCGGCCTTGAGAAAGACTTTCTGAAAGGTTCTGTTAGCCACGACCCGATCAACCACGAGCGGATGGTGAAGGTAAGGGCCGAGAAGGTGGAGCGTGTGCAGGAGTTCATCCCCAAACAGAAGGTGATGGGCGAAAAGAGCGGCGAACTGTTGGTAATCGGTTGGGGCGGCACGAAAGGCCACCTGATGACCGCCGTCGAGGAGTTGCAGGCCGAGGGTAAGAGCGTTGCGCTGGCACATTTCAACTATATCAACCCGCTGCCGAAAAACACATACGATATCCTGAAGAAATACAAGAAGATCGTCGTATGCGAGTTGAACGAGGGGCAGTTCGCGAACTACCTGCGGATGAATTTCCAGGAGTTCGAGTACCGCCAGTTCAACAAGGTGCAGGGCTTGCCGTTCACGGTGGTGGAGCTTAAAGAGGAGTTTAACAGGATTTTATCGGAGGGAAAATAGTCATGAAACCGACACAGAGCGAACAATATAAATTCACGCCGCAGGACTTCAAGAGCGACCAGGAGGTGAAATGGTGCCCCGGGTGCGGCAATTACGCGATCCTGAACTCGGTGATCAGGGCGTTTCCCGAGGTGGCTACCGCGCTGAGATACAAACATGAGCGCTTTGCCGTAATCTCCGGCATCGGTTGCTCGTCGCGCTTCCCCTACTATGTGAATATTTACGGTTTCCACAGCATCCACGGCCGTGCGAACGCGATCGCGACAGGGGTCAAGGTGGCGAACCCGCGCTTGTCGGTGTGGGTGACCACGGGCGACGGCGACTCGATGGCTATCGGCGGCAACCACTTCATCCACGCCGTGCGCCGCAATATCGACATCAATATCCTACTGTTCAACAACGAGATATACGGCCTCACGAAGGGTCAGTACTCGCCGACGTCGGAACTCGGCAAGGTGACGAAGACATCGCCGTTCGGTACGGTCGAGCACCCGTTCACCCCCGGCGAACTGGTACTGGGCGCCCGCGGAACGTTTTTCGCGCGCTCGGTCGACGCCGAGGTGCAGCTCACCAAGGATTGTATGGTCGAGGCGGCGAAGCATGACGGTACGTCGGTGGTCGAGATCCTGACCAACTGCGTTATCTTCAACGACGGGACGTTCAACGACTTTGCACAGGACAAGGAGATGCGCGAGGAGCGGACGATCACCCTGCGCCACGGCGAGCGCATGATCTTCGGCAAGAACCGCGACAAGGGACTTATTCAGGTGGGCAACAAGCTGATGGTCGTGCACATAGGCGAGGGCGGCATCACGGAACAGGATATCCTGATCCACAACGCCGAGGAGCCGAACCCCGGTGTGCACATGATGCTCGTCAACATGAACGCGCCGATGTACCCCGTCGCGCTGGGCGTGATCCGCAACGTTGTCGACACCACATACGACTTCAACGTTTGCGAACAGGTGGACAAGGTGAAGGCGAAACGCGCGCTGAACAACGTCGACGAACTGCTGCGTAGCGGTTCGACTTGGGAGGTGAAATAGAAAGGCCGAAGGTCTGCAACTAATCAAAACGACTTTCGGGATTTTGTCTCCCGAAAGTCGTTTTTATATTCAGAGGAAACGATATGCTGACTTACGAAATCCCGGTTAGGGTACGCTATAAGGAGACCGACGCAATGGGGGTCGTCCACCACTCGAACTATGTGAATTATTACGAGGTGGCGCGGACGGAGATGTTGCGCGCGCACGGGACGACATATAAGGAGTTGGAAGAGACGGGGGTTATGTTGCCCGTACACGAGGTGGTGATGAACTACTTCGCACCGGCGCTATACGACGACCTGCTCACCATTCGGCTCACTATGCGCGAACTGCCGGGTGTGAAGATGACCTTCGAGCACGAGATACTGAACGAGCAGGGAGCGTTGGTCAACACGGGCCGGGTGACGCTCGTGTTCATGAACGCCGAAACCCGCCGCGCATGTCGCGCTCCGGGGTGGTTCCTCGATCTTTTCAGGAAGTATTTCGAGTAGACAGCGGGGGCGAAGTTAAACGACGAAGCAATCCGGAACGTTCCGGATTGCTTCGTCGTTTAACTTCCTCGTATTGACGGATAATTACGGGGTCAGTCGCCCGCAAGAACGGTATTGACCGCCCAGCCCCAGATGTTGCATATCAGCGTCGAGATGCTGTTGTAGCCGGGGGTGTCCGGAGTGCCTGGATTTACGTTAGGCATCGCGTCGAGATAGGTGGACAGAATTTGCGACTCGCCTATGTAAACAATACGTCTGCCTGGATCGACGCCCACGAGCATCATCTCATTGACTTTCAAGGTTTCCACATGGTCATCAGGCCGTCCGATTATTATCCATGCAGGAGGTTCCGTCGTCGTCGTGACCTGAAATACTGCAAGCGGAACGACGCTCGAACCCTCGCCGACCACCGCCTATTGAGCTATCCCGTCCCACACGTCATAAGTGCCGTGGGCAAGTTGGGCCTGATCGGCGAGCCCGAACGGCCCGTCTATGAAAATCTCATTCGCCCCCCCGGGTGTGGCCATTAACATTCCGTCTACCACAGCGGTCGTCTCTCCCTCTAACAACCAATCCAGGATACCTCCCAAAAGAGCATCGAGAAGGTCGGTGAGCAGATTGCCGACAATGCCGTTAAGTGTGCTCTCATTGCCGAGATCGCTGATCGGATACCATGTAAGGCCGTCGTCCAGCGTGTTGCACATATCCACACCATCGACACCTGCATCGCACGAGAGGAAAAGTACGCGGTTGGGATCCGAGTCGAGCCATCTCAGTATCTCATCGACAGCCGCCTAATTAGTATCTTGGAATGGCTCGAAGAAACCTTCAATCTCGTTAACTGTTGCATTATGAAAATATACAGCACACGATATAGTATTTACCTTATTATTCAACGTGTTTACAATCGTTTCGGGCGTATATTCCTGCCGTTCGGTCAATAAGGTTGTTATACTCGGTGACCTTACTTGCGATTAGCTTTTCGATCTTCTTCTTGTTACCAATTCCTGTTCGGTTACCATAGTTTTTGTGGTTTTAAGGGGTTAAGGGAAAAGAAGAAAGCCGCCTCCAGATTGAAACGGCTTTCGGGTTTGGGTTGCAGGCATTGCTTGGAATACCGCACGAAGTGTTCGGCTGTCTTTGTTGGTCCTTGGGGTTATTGCGAAAGGTACACTTAATGAGGAATTGGGATTCCAGATTGAAATTCGGAATTTTTCGGTGCTTTGGAGTGGAGTTTGGGTTTTCAGGCGTTCTCGGAGGCGGTCTGTCGATCAAACCTTTTCAAAATCACCATCATATAAAAGCGAATTGGGGGAAAATAAAAATCCCCCTCGGAAATGGCGAGGGGGTGAGTTTGCCTAATACTGCTGTCGTGTGGGTTATATACCTATTCTCTTATCCGATCCTTCAAATCCATCCGACCGTGCAGAATCCTGACGACTATTATTTCGTCCTGTGACACGATCCTGTAAAAGATTACGTGCCTACCGACTTTGCAACCCATATATTTTTCGGGGATCAGTTCATAATTCCGTCCCGAGGCTGGATTGTCCGCAAGCGCCGTGCAAGCACCCAACAGCGTGCGGTAATACTTATCCGCCTGCGTCCTCGACCAGTTGGCGGATGTGTAGCCCCAAATGTTCTGCAAATCCTGAACGGCTTTGCGCGTCAATCTGAACTTTGCCATCGCGTCAGTTGCCTATGGCGTCCATATCCGCATGGATTTGCGCTAAAAACTTGTCGGGGTCGAAATCTTCCGCAATCCCGCTTGCCTCACCCTCTTCAAGGGCCGAAATAATGGCCTGTGCTTTCTGCTGCCTCCATTTTTCTTCCTCCTCCAACAGGCGCAACCCCGCACGGATCACCTCGCTGGCGTTTTTGTAACGCCCCTGCGCGATCCTTTCTTCGACAAATGTTTCGAAGTAATTCCCGAGCGATACCGATGTGTTGTTCCTCATACTGCTATCTATTTTTTACAAAAATACCAATAATTGGTAAAATTGCAAATGTTTCCCAGTAAAAAATTTCGGGGCACATATTTTTCGAGTTGGATATAAGATACCTGTAAAACGAATCCACCGTTTCAAAGTGTGTTTTACGCTCCAACGTGGTAACGAGAGTAGCAGGAATGTATTCCCGTTGCTCGGTGGTCATTTCCATAATCAGACCGTTATACTCTGTGAGTTTGGCTGAAATAAGGTTGTTAATGGCCTCTTTGTTGGGACAATTCCGTTTCGGTCTGTTCTTATCGAAATCCCAGAATTTCGGGTCTATCGACAACCCGATTGAAACATACTTGCGTTTGCGCTCTTTAGTGATACGGAGCATTAACGGCATAGTACCTTCAAAGGCTTGTACTTGTAGCAGACAGCCTCTACGTGTGCTTTCATTGTGCATTTTGGTTGACACATTGGTTAACACATTTGTGTCAACTGGCGTGTTAACCAACCAAAACCGACCAAAAACAGGGGCAATAAAAAACGACCTACATTGCTGTAAGTCGTTGATTATCTGTCGTCGGGATACCAGGATTCGAACCTGGGACCCCCTGCTCCCAAAGCCGTTCGCAAAAAGAAGAAAATCACCTCTGGAATGCTCTCTGGACGGGTTTTTTGCAAAAATGCAAATTGGCGGTTTACACGTTGGTTTACACATATCGGCAAACTCAATGCAGGTTAATATTAAGTTATCTATCTGAAAATCTGTATTGTCTTGGTTAAAAATCGCCGCCGAAAAAACAAACCCCGCCCTGTTCCCAGAGCGAGGTTGAGAGGTGGATTAAGGTTCTCATTTCAGGCTGTTATTCACATAGCCCTTGAATACTGATAACTCGGCACTCTCGGTCAGTATTGACAATTCAAAGGCTATACCGACAGGACGATGTGTTAACTTTAACAGAATGATCGCCGTACCTGTATTGCCGTTAATGGCATTGGAATAACGCCAAAGGTATGAAGCGTGTTCAGTAAAATACCCCTCCTCGGTTTGGTCGAACTGATCGAATTGGATTACCTCGCCGTATGATCGACAACCTGTGTTTCATACGTTAGCGAAATATTGCTTGCCCTCACGCTCGTAAAACACGAAGAAAACCTTATTGGGATAGTATAACTCGCTATAATCTTTTTTATCTATCTTGGCTTCGATGATGCTAAGAACAAGATCTTTTTCTGTTATATGATCAAATTTATACGGGGTCTCGACGTTTGCTTTCTTAACCTTTTCGGGGTCGTACACTATTGTCAGGGTCTCATTACCTTTGCCGTTCGTGTATTGCTCTTTAGGTCAGACGCTGATAGGCTTTTTGTGATTCTTCCTTAATTGATTTGTTCTCTGGGGAACGGTCATTGTCTTGTGTTTACTCATAATGTTAATTTTTAATAAGTTATAAAATCCTATACTTTTTGAAGTAATAAGTAAATATACTGATAATTAACGATATAACAAAATGGAGTGATGATTTTTTGCGGGTCATTTTGACATGGATTTGCGAAGATTTCCGATGATGTAATTTTGGGAATATCCATACTGTATACCCCTGTGAAAATTGTGTCACTCGAAAAAAACAAACCCCGCACTGTTTCCAGAGCGAGGTATTGTCGTGTTGTTGTTGCTTATTCCAAGTAAGAAACAGGATAATATTACCATTCGTCCATTGTATAGTAGACCCATTTAACGCTCATTTTATTGGTCGTTTGGGTGTCTACATATTTGTCATTTTTGCCTTCTGTCCCCTTAATGAACTCTTTCTTGTAGTATAGGAGATTCCATCCTTTGACCAAAGAAATGTCGTATACATTTTTATAATCCACTCCATCGTATGTCGATGTCGATGAGCCTGTTATTTGGACATTCCTGTCAACATACATATAAACTGCAAAATCATCTTTAGTTGCACCCTCCATTGAGAGAACGCCTATTTGCTTGCCATTCGCATCACACGCATCAATATTTACAGCATCTCCGTAAGCTGTCGAGGGTGTCATTGTTACTCCGTCAGGTAGGTCAAACCTTTCTGTCATGGGCATCAGTTTGTCCGATGGTAGAGTAAGTGGAAGTTTTAGCGAAAACTTACCATTTACAAAATCAGCAGTGGCTATTTCGTATTCGGGTCTGGGTTTGTCGTCCATAACCGCCACCACTTTCCTCACCAATTCGGTGCCTTGGATCGTTGGAGTTTCAATTATGCCATACCCGTCGCTGTTCGAGTAGCTTATTTCCCCTGTTTCAATGTTAATTGAACATTCGCGAGCCGCTTTTTCTCCGCTGTACAGAGTGTGGTTTACTTTGATCTTGGCTGTGCCGTTGGATCGCTCGATAATCTCAAAATTATCTAATCGGGCGTTGCTCGGCAGATCATCGAATTTGACTTGGCCGATAACTTGCCCTGTGGTGAAATTCCAATAGATGATCGACCCATCGCTGATATACAACCCTCTATCGATTCGCAAAAGTTGTTGCTTTAACTTGTCAATATCATTAGCCGACATATAAGACATGGGCATGACAATTTGCTGAACGACATTGCCGTCACCATCATAACAGGTATATTTATTATCGTCTTGTAACAAGACGGTATCGCCGTACCATTTATATGGTTCATAATGGATTATTGGATTTGGCAGGTCTTTAATCGTCTCGAAACTTCCCTTTATGACTAATAGCCTTGTCTCTACAATATATTCATTACCCCCTTTGTAAACTTGAGTGAGAGCAACTATATAATTGTTGTCGCTTAGCCCGATACCAGATGTTCGCAACCCGCTTAATCTATATTTTTCAGTTTCACCATAACCGACATCGACGTATTTTACCTTTTCGATAGCGTTTTTATCCGTCCATTCATAATATTTTTCATATTGGTCTTGTGCTATTCGCGTTACAATCCCTATCCAATATTTATCGTGCTTAAGGCCAGAATAAAGTTCATAATTCTTAACGCTTATGTCCGAATATACTTTGAAGAGAGAAATAAATAGTGGTTTTATTGCGTCTGCATCATCGAAAACATCGAGAGGTGATGGAGGTTCCTGCCGCACTTCGGTCTTAGGGTTTACGTCGTCCTCACTGCCTCCGCTTTCGCAGGCAAATAGCAGTGTTCCGCAAACAAGTAATGTGAATAAGTGTTTAAGTTTCATAGGTTTGGTTTTTAGTTGGTTTATCGTTTAACATGGTATCTTTTCAAGTCGTCTTCGAGGTCTGCCTTAAGTGTTCGCAGAGCCTCTTTCGAGGCATTGAGGGTGAATTTGGTCGGGAAAGAGATGTCTGAGAGGATGATTTGTTGTTTGCTAATGTTAATGTAATGGATATACCTGCCATTGATTATCAACTGCTTGCCCAGACGAATAAGGGTCTGCGCCTCGCTGTCGAGTTGTTCGGACAGTATCTTTTCGAATGCGGAGAGGTTGAACGAAAAGATATGCTTCTCGCCGTCGATCAGCATCATCGACGAATAGTTGCCGTCAGAGGTGATGTAGGCGATCCTCTCGGGCGATATTCGCAGGGCTTCATTGCTGTTGGTGAGTATGAGGTATTTCGGCATATCACAGGTAAATTTACTCGCAATAAAATCCATAACCGTGTGATTTTAGGGGCATTGTGTGTAATGATCGCTGGGTTGTATGAAATGATTTGCAGGGAGTATGAAATGAAAAAGCCATCCCCGATTCGGAACGGCTTTTCGGCGGTGGCACAATTTCGGGGATTTCGGTTTTATATACCCCTGTGGCAATTATGTCACTCGAACGATTCGCAGATCGAGGTCATAACCCTGTCCATGTGTATGGCCTGACCCGAGCAGGTGCGACCCCACCAATGGCAGTCGTGTTCTTCGAGGACGATTTCGTTTTCGGATTTGAGCAGTTCGGCAAGGAATGGTGTCACCAACCACCATTCGATCACCTCATACCATTCGGCGTGGAGTGATTCGTCTGGGAGCGTACCTGCCTGTATCAATTCGGGGACGATGGTGCTTTGGTTATACAGCACGTGACGGCGTACCAATTCCTGTTCGGTTACCATGATTCTGGGGTTTTAAGGGGTTAAGGGAAAAGAAGAAAGCCGCCTCCAGATTGAAACGGCTTTCGGGTTGGGGTTGCAGGCATTGATTGGAATACCGCGCGAAGTGTTTGGCTGTCTTTGTTGGTCCTTGGGGTTATTGCGAATGGTGCACGTAAGGAGAGATTGGGATTCCAGATTGAAAATCGGGGTTATTCGGAGGCTGGGAGTGGTATTTGGGTTTTTGTGTGTTCTCGGGAAATGGATGTCGGCAAAACCTTTTCAAAATCACCATCATATAAAAGCGAATTGGGGGAAAATAAAAATCCCCCTCGGAAATGGCGAGGGGGTGAATTTTCAAGAGTGAGTACTTGTGTGAAATATGTATTTAATAATATTTACTTATCACGATTTCAGTTTTAATAATTCAGTATCAATATTCAACACAAATTCATCATAGTCAGATATTGTATCAATAAGAATATCATCTATTCCAATATCCGACGTCCGATACTTTTCTATTAAATATCGGATTACTTCACCACTTATTTTTTGAACCTTATTGGCATAAAAACCTATTAAATATCTCGGATACACAGCATTATGGGAAATTAAATTCCTGAGCCTGTAAATTAATAAAATGTCATTTTTAATTTCAAGTTCTTTATTTTTAATGCATTTCCCATCTTCATAAAAGATAGATAATTCTCGCAATTCTGTTTTTAGAATTTCATCATTAATACCAGATTCAATTTCAGCTATATTATTTAGAAATTTACTTACATCTACTTTATCTCCCGTCTTCATATTTAAAGATGCTTTGTCTATAATCTCATGTGAAATGTCAAAATAATTATCACCATTTTGAGTCAAACGATTTATGTAAAGATAGGTGCTAATGCAGTAATCGCGAAAATATCTCTTGAGCAATATTGCGATAGCTATTTTTTGTATCGTATGTATTAAATACCCATCCTTGCCTGCGATATTGAAACGAACAGTATCGTCTGTTTTTAACAAACTCTCAATAGCTATCCAATGAAACAGCAACTTATCTTCAGGCAATTGTGCATATTTCCCTTTTTGAAACCAATGTGCTGCTATTTTAAGCTTTACGGCATTTTGCGTTTGATTGTCATTGATTGCAGAGAAGCGCATCCCTACTGTTTTTAATTCTTTGTCTCTATTCGATAAATCCAAACAACCCATGTACCGAGTGAACTCTTGGTGCTTAGACTGTGCATCGTCATTTCCATGACTTAAATTAGTCCCATATATAAATCCCCCATTTTCGACGATTGATATATTATTGTATGAATATTTAATCGGCGCGGAATTATTATAAGTCAACGCCAATAAATCAATCACTGTCTCCAATTGCTGAATTGCATAAGCAATGGAAGAATGAGGCATTTTATGCTTAACAGGGATTGCTGCATTTGTGAAGTTTCTCTCAGGTGCAACCTGTTCTATTTTTGATAATGTTGAAATTTCTGTAATGTATTTTTTCTTATGAGGAGTGTAGATGTCAACATCCCCTATTTTGCAATCAATGTTACCTTTTATTCCTTCTAATCTGATTAATACGTAACAATCTTTAGGTTCTATATAATATGTATCCTTTAGAACAGAAACTCGTTCAGCTATTGTTCTGTTGGCAATTACCTTTTCTATGGCCTCATAGTACAAATCATTATTGGCATAGTAATCTTTGTTTAACCCTTTATATGTATCTGGCGCACAAAGAATATCTCCACCTTCAGCACGTATAATATTTTTTATATCATTAGCAAGGCTTTTAATATCTTCCGCAACAAAGCCACTTGCAATAAATTCTGCGACTATCAGTTCGGTATATTTATTAATGTCTTTTTTATGGGCATAATCTAATGATGAAGTCGACTCAATAATGTCAATTAAATGCTCTAATAGAGCATCGAAATAAGTGCCTTTATCCAAGTCAGCAGAGATTTGTTTGCAAATAGAGAGGAGATATCTTGTGGACTCACTATTCCATCTATTCAGTAGTAATTTTACCTTACCATTAAATAATTTACTAAATACCACATCCTGCATATTCCATATACTAAGCTGATTCTTAAAGAATTCTCTGTTCTCCTTATTTCGGAAGTCATTATATTCAATCTCCGATATAATGTTATCTATCAGAAAGCGAGGGCTATCGAGAACAACGTCATAATTACTTTCATCAAGCAAAGCACCAATAAAATGCTTCCAATATTTAACCCAGTATTCAATAGGTTCTTTAATAGGCAATCCCAATATTTTCCTTATTTCTTCTCTCATCAGTTTGTCATTTAAGTTTATCTAACCATAAGCCACTTTAAGATTTCATGCCGGATCCGCAACGGAAAGGAATTATCTGGCGGCGGACTGGCAAGACATATCCACTGTACCCGGCAAGCACTGGAACGATTGTCCACGCGCAATATGGCCGCAAGTTCTCCAGATATCTCTTCCGCGATATCGATCAGCAGTTCCTGTTTGACTTCCATCTTCACAAAAGAATAATCCTCTCCGTCAATTCCTGCAACCGGTCGGATAGTTCGTCAAAAGTTTTAGGGTCAGATTCGTAGATAAAACTCTGTCGCAACCTCTCGTAGTCGTCTTTCCAACTCGCCATCAGATTGTCCGGCGGACAGATCATGATGGATGCAGGGCGGTGCGTGTCGTAATCGATGCCCGGAATGTTGTTGAATTTACGGCGATGGGTGACTACGGTTTGATACAGAGCCGAATTCGCCAACGCCGACCGAGCGAACTCGGTATCCATCATTTTCTCCAGATCGTACAGATGCCGAGACATTCGTGTCGTGCGCGGTTTATCCTTCTGATATTCTTCGTGTAGCAGAAATATCTTCTCAAGGAATGTGCGCTCCGGCAGAACGGTTTTGAACAAGCAGTTGATCTCGGTGTCTATTTCGGGATAGACGGAACTGATAAGGGATGACATCTCCTTGGCCTCATACGGTTCGTCGAGAGACATCGCGCTGAACTCGATTTTCACGATCGGCAAAACATAGTCAATAATCGTGTCGAGAACACTTTTGTACCTTACTTCGACAGCAACGGCCATCGCGCTGCTGTTCTCGGTAATGAACTCCACTTCGAACTCCGTTACCCCCTGGTCACGCAATATCGCCCTTAACTCATCGACCAACGTTTCCTTGATGTAGTGAAACGCTTTTCGACGTATCGCAGTCAACTGCTGGGGCGTGCTGTCGGGCAAGTTGAAAAATGAACGGCTAACAGCCAGGTCGATATCTTCCGAAAACCTGCTGATTAAGCCCCATGCCTTGCTGAGCGATGTGCCGCCTTTGAACTGCAAGTAATCCGCCCACGAGGTCTTTGTCAGCGCGGCGAGAATGACACTTACCCACCAATCCTTCTCGACGGCCTGCTCCACGATTCTCTTCGCCTCGGCGGTCTGCTGAAGCATAACTAATTTTTCGTCCTTGCTATAATGTTGCCAGATGCTCATTCCGTTACGGTTTTTAATATGGGTAGTAGCAGCTCTTTTATCCACACGGGCGACAGGTACAGGTCGTGCATCATCGTAGTCCTCTCTTCGGCATCGCTTTCCGAAATGAGTTTAACGATACGATCCTTAATTTCGTCCGAGACGCGACTTTCACCGAGTTCCTTCAGGGCAAGGATTATGAGGGGTAGGAGCTTGCCTTTGTATTGGAAGTTCTTTTGAATGACATTTTTGAATATGATATTTCGTTCGCCGACTTTTACCTTCCGCTTTGCACCGTTGGTAATATAGACGGCATTCATCGGCACTTGTGTCGAGAACCCTAATATATTCAATGCCGTATCGCCCGTGGGCATAATTTGCGCCCTGTCACGCTCTGCTATCTTTTGGGCAATTTGGTCTATCGTGGGATAAAGAATGCCGAACTGTGTTTTCTTAGGATTTACATATATACCGGTAGCCACGCGAGATATTAAACCCTCTTTATGGAGGCGCGATAGTGTTCGGGTAACTAGACTGTCGTTGTTCAAATCAGCAAAATCGCCGATTGTGAACAACCCGCCCTCTTCGATACGGCTAATCCGTTCTTTTATGATCGGGGATATTTTATCATCCATCTTTGTCCGAAATTTACGGTATATTTCGGACAAAGATAGTCTTTTAAATTGAATAAGGCAAGAGTTGCCTGTCCGAAATTTACGGTATATTTCGGACAAAGATATGGGTCGAGAGATAGTATCTCATCGATTCAGGGTGTACCTGCACCTCGGATAACCCGCGCATCCGTAGAAACTGCCGTACTGCCCGCACCGGAGGACCAAGCTCGCGCCGCAGCGTGGACACACCGACGACCGCTCGGCACGCTCGTTTTTATAGGCTTGAGACCGGGCGTGATGAACGTGATTCTTCTTCGCCGCCTTGTCCGGCCCGCTCATGGTAGACAACCTTTCGGCAATGGCCTCGACCTCTCCGGCAGACAGGCAGGGCGTTACGCTGCGGCCAAGAATCGTCCGGCGCAACTCCCGGCCATAGATAACGGGGACGGAGGAGTACACATTCTTTAACTCCGCGCTGCCGGTAAAGGCGACGATGGAATGGTAGACCGCCTGTGGGTACTCACGTAGGATATTCCGAATGGCCCGGATATGACCGGCGTTCTGTTTAATCGGATTCCGAAACTTGTTCTTGTGGCTGTAAATCGTCTGCGTCCAGTATTCCGAATTCTCGCCGCCGTGGATCCATCCCTTGTAGTGCTTGGTCTCTATCACGAAAATCCCGAACCGTGAGACGACGATGTGGTCTATCTGACTGCTGTGGCCACCGTTCACAATTAAGACATCGTTTATGACCCTGTACTCTTCTCGGTCGAGTTTCGAGAGTTGTCGGGCGGCTTTGGCTTCGCCAGCAGAGCCTTTAATCTTGGGCATATTCAGCCTCAAAATCAAAAGCAGTAGTCCAATAATAAAAAGGAACGGCTATCCATCACGGATAACCATTCCATTCAGT
>QMCD01001690.1_pt1 | contig 14620 bp, 10 predicted proteins | sample 1821841 | NCBI WGS metagenome assembly QMCD01 (sample SAMN01991225, study PRJNA193472) | Termite gut metagenome, whole genome shotgun sequencing project. | isolation source: worker | host: Macrotermes natalensis | reverse complement strand
CGATCCCGATCATCGCCATGACCGCGAATGTATTCCGGGAGGATGTCGAGGAATGTTTCAAGGCCGGCATGAACAGTCATCTCGGAAAACCGTTGAATCTCGGCAATGTTTTGGAGCAGTTGCGCCATTATTTGCCCGGAAAATAGGTGTTCGCCCGGGCGGCGCTGCGTTCCATCGTCCTGTACGGACCGGCTATTGCAAACGGTCTTTGGTGATGTTCATAAACAAATCCTCCAATTGCGTCTTGTGCTGCCGGAATTCGGCAATCTGGACATCACGCAAAAGAAGCGATTTGAGCAATTCGCCGGCTTCTTTTTCGCCGCCGTTGATGGAAGCGGCAACTTCATTGCCGAGAATACGGGTTTCCCGGACGTGCGGCATTTCGAGCAGGTATTTGACCAATGTTTCGCCGTCGATCCCGTTCGCGCGGATCATGACGGTGAAATACGACTGTACCGAATCGATAATCGAGGAAAGCTGCCCGGCCCGGAGCAGGTTCCCTTGCTCGATGAATGCGACGCCGTCGCAGATTTCGCCCAGCTCGGACAGGATATGGGAGCTGATCAGGATCGCTTTTCCCTGTTCCCGGAGTGCCTTGAGCAATTCCCGCAATTCGATCCGGGCACGGGGATCGAGGCCGTTGGCCGGTTCGTCGAGTACGAGAACTTCCGGCTCATGAACAATCGCCCGGGCAAGGCTGACCCGCTGTTTCATCCCTTTCGAAATCTGCGCGATCGTTTTTTCCCGAAAATCGGTCAATCCGATAAATTCTTCGACGTTGGCGACGATCTTGGAACGTTTGGGATCGCGAAGACCGTAGGCCCTCGCAAAAAAGTCGAGATACTCGTGAACCGTGATATCCCGATGCGCCGGAAGATTGTCCGGCATGTAACCGACAAGCCGTCGGACCCGGTCCGGGTATTGAACGACGCTCAGGTCGCCGACGAAAATATCCCCGGCCGTCGGTTCGTCAAGCGTCGCCAGAATGCGCATCGTCGTTGTTTTACCGGCTCCGTTCGGTCCGACAAAACCGAAAATCTGGCCTCCGTGAAAAGAAAACGAGATATTATCGACCGCCTTGGTGTTGGGAAAATGCCTGACCAGCTTTGCGATGTGAACGTCCATGGAATCGATGAAAGGGAAGGAGTTCGGCGGAAACAACAGAATGACGCCCGGATTGATTATGCGGAACAACCCGGTCCCGAAGTATTCTACCCCGTCAGGAAACCGTTTGGAAGAGATCGGCGTTTACGAGATGTATCCTGGAAACGCGGTGAAATTGGTTGTTTGGTGAAGGCTGCTTGTCGCATTCACTCGTCATAAGATATTGGCAAATATCTCGTTACACCTTTCATCCGAGCGACAAGCGATTGTTCGCGGGAACCATTTCTGGCCGTTTGCGGTCCATAATGGTAAAAATTCATATTGACACAACATGGTGAAATTCTTACGATTGTCCGTTCTTTACCATTGGGTAACGGCACCGTTTGATTCTTTTTTTGAATTAGTCCGAAAAAAGTTTCATTATCGACAAAGTTTTACTGTTACACCCCGACCGAACGGCCGATAAACAGGAATGTGACGGTAAGAGGGGTTTTGTTGATCCTATGACCCGCCTGAGATGAACCAGAAAACGATAAGGAAGAGATTAGCAATGAGTATTCGACTTCAAAAATGCGCCGTCCTTGCCGCTGTCTTGGCGGTCTGTGGCATGGGAACCGGCTGTACGCTCAAGGAGGGGCCTTGGTACAATCCTTCCTCCTACGCCTATCACAATCCTTTCGCACCGTCAAAAGAAAAAGCGAAAGACAGGGATCTGAGGGCCGGTCTCGATCAGGAATCGTTGCCGAGCATCGAGTCGCAGCCGAACATCAAGGGATCGCTGGGCGGTTACACGAGCCGGAACGAAGCGCCGGTGTTCGAAGGAGGCTCCCAAGGTGTCCAGGCCGCGTCAGTGAATTCGTCCCTCCCGGGAACGAGTGTTTCCTCGCCGGCGGATACATACGGATCGAATCCGCTTTACGCTCAAAGTCCCTATCCGCAGCAGACGGGAATCGCCGCAGGAGGTTATCCGTCAACGACGTATCCGCCGCAGGACCCAAGTATTGCGATGAATACGCCGTCGGGCTACCCAGGCGCGGAAACCGGATATGATCCCAATGCGATCCAGGGTGCGGTACAGAATCCGGCGTATCCCCAGTATCCGCAACAGTATCCGCAGCAGTATCCGCAGACTGCCTCGGGCCAAACCTACCCGCAGACTTATCCGCAAACCTACCCGCAGGCCGGTACGCCGCAGAGTTACCAGCAAACGGTTCCCGCGCAAACCGTTCCCGTGCAATCGAACAATTCTCCGGAAACATCGGTCTCTCCTTACGGTTACGGAGCCTATTCCCCCCAAGGCACGCCCGTGGCACCTGCGACATCGGCACCTGCGACATCGACGCCGGCGACATCAGCAGTACAGCCGTCGTTCGGTTCGCCGTTTGAGACTCAGAACCCGGCTTACGCTCCGGCGCCCACAGGAACTTCCCCGATGGGAACGGGCCAGCCGGCAACCGTGAACCCCTACGAGTACCGGACAACCGATTCGCCGTATTCCTATTGAATTGAAGGACATCCGGCTTCCGCAGGAAACCGCCCCAAAAGAACGAGAGCAAGAGAGAACGACAGCCGCCAGGCTGTCCGGCAAAGCAGCGCCCGTAACCTTTTCGGTCCGACAAAGACCGTTTCGGTTGCGGGCGTCGCTTTTTTTCGCCCCCTGTTCCTTTTCAAGGGCTTCCGGTATAATCAGGATGTTGTTCGGTTAGCTCTTTGGGGACAAGATTTTCCGCGTTTTCAAGAATTTTCATCCCGACATCGCGTTGGAATATACCGTAAACGGCATGATAATCCTCCCGCGAACAATCGCCTGCCGCTCGAACGATCCGCGTAAATACTTCCATTAACAAAAGTTGGGACGAGCGATTGCAGCAAGCAGACTTGGCCAAATGTTTGTTTTCATCGCGTTTCCCGTAGACGTCAACGCGACCGAGGATGTGCAAAAAATGATCCGTCGGGCGCAAAATCATCGATGATAAATTTCCCTATATAAATTTTCCCGTTTTCGTTCAACCACCAGCTTTCAACCAGAGGAGCAATCGGTATGATAGTGACCACGAAAGACCTGTTCAAGCAGGCGTACGGCAAATACGCGATCGGGGCGTACAACATCAACAACCTCGAACAGATCGTCGGCTTGTTCCGGGGAAATCTCGGCAAAAGCAAGAAAAACGCTGACCCGTCCGATGACGCCAAATCGGCGCCGTTCATCATCCAAATTTCGCGGGGAGCCCGTTCTTACACGGACAAAGCGTTCCTCGAAGGAATGATTCGCACGGCCGACGCGGTTTTCCCCGAGGCGATTTTCGCGGTCCACCTCGATCATGGAACCGAAGAAGCCTGTTACGATTGCATCGACAGCGGTTTCTACAGTTCCGTCATGATCGACGCTTCCCATGAGGAATTCGGGAAAAACATCGAAATTACGAAGCGCGTCGTCGACCGGGCCCACGCGAAGGGAATCGTCGTCGAATCGGAATTGGGACAACTCGGCGGCGTCGAAGAAGACATCGTCGGCAGCGTCAAACTGACCGACCCGGCCCAGGCGGCGGAATTTATCGAAAAAACCGGCGTCGATTCGCTTGCCGTCGCGATCGGAACGTCGCACGGGGCCTTCAAGTTCAGCGGCAAACAGGGCTTGCATTTTGACGTCCTCGAAAAAATCCAGAAGGCGATCCCCAAGGATTTCCCGCTCGTCATGCACGGCTCCAGCAGCGTCCCCCATGAATGGGTCGCGAGGGTCAATGCCGCCGGCGGCAATCTCAAAGATGCCAGCGGTGTTAATGAAGCCCAGTATCTGCCCGCCGCGAAACTCGGTGTCACGAAAATCAACATCGATACCGACGGTCGCCTGGTCTGGTGCGCCGTCTACCGGGAATCCTTCAAAAACACGCCCGAGAACTTCGACCTCCGTCCGCCGGGGACCGAGTTCATGGCCGCTTATGCCGAGTATATCATTCATAAGAACACGGCTCTCGGCAGCGCGGGCCGGTTGGAGTCGGTTCGTGCCGGCCTGAAGGGCGCCGTTTCCCCCTGCGGATGTTGCGGCGGAGGCAACTAGCCGGGATAAACAAGCCGGGATACCATAAACGGGGGCGAGTCGCACGTTTTGGGAACAACGGCCGGAAGGGAGCGCATACTTGCCGTGGTAATGGTACGGTAATGGTACGAACGTTTGTTTTCCGGTCGCCACGTTGCACGTTTGTTCCCGGTTTTGGTTTTGGGCCGCGGATTCGCGCTCGGGAGGCGACCAGAATGCGTCGATGCCCGTGCAGCCCGCGTACGCCTGTGCGGCTCGCATGCGCCCGTGCGGCTCGCACCCCGGCTTCGGTATGAAACAAATTTGCCAACATTCATGATCGCCATGCCCCGAAACACCGAGAAGCTTTATATCGGCATCGACGTCGGCGGTACGAAAATCCAGGTATCGCTCATTTCCGAGGCGGGAATCGTTCACGGTTCAGGGCGGCGTTCGACGCCTCGTGATCCCGATCCGAAAGCGACGCTTGCCGAAATCGCTCTCGGAATCGAGCAACTGCTTGAATCGCAACAACGTACGCTTTCCAACATCTCGGCGATCGGGATCGCCGTTCCCGGTATCGTCGAAGTGGAAACCGGCCGTGTCGTCGCCACACCGAACATGAACCTTTCCGGCGTCGACCTCGGTTCCCTCATGTCGCAGCAATACAACCTCCCGGTCGCGGTGGGAAACGATTGCAATCTCGGAACGCTCGGAGAGTGCTGGCTCGGCAGCGGACGCAACTCCTCCGATTGCGTTGGGATATTCGTCGGAACCGGCATCGGGAGCGGAATCGTCACCAACCGGCGTTTAACGACCGGGGCGGGCCAGGCTGCCGGGGAAATCGGACACATGGTCGCCCAACTGCCGATTCACGATTGGCGAGAACGGATCGAACAAAAACACCCCAAACCGGGTCAAACGAAAGAACCTGCACGCCATCGGCATAATGGGCTCGATCTTCAACCGCCGCGATGGGAACCTCCGAAACCGGTCCAATGCGGTTGTGGAAATTACGGTTGTTTCGAAACGTTGGCAAGCCGCCGGGCGATCGAACGGTTCATTCAGGAGGCTGTTCGCGCTGGAATCAAATCCGCAATCGTTGAATTGTGCGACGGGAACATCGATACGATCAGGAGCGGCGCGATCAGCAAAGCCATTAAAATGCAGGACCGGGTCGTTACGGAAATCGTTCATTACGCTTCGCTCGTCATCGGTTACACCTGCCTGTCCGTCCGCCATTTACTCGACCCGGAAGTCATTATTCTCGGCGGCGGCGTGATCGAAGCGTGCAACAAGTTCATGATGCCGATTATCGAGGCGATCATCGCGAGCGACAAACTTCCGAGCGCGCCGGGAAATCGCCGGGTCCTGATTTCATCGCTCGGCGATAATGCGGTCGTCATCGGGGCCGTCGCCCTGGCTCGGGAACGCTCGGGAGAATCGCCGCTTCACCAGGACAAGCGAATGTTGCCGAAATACCCCAAGCTGGCGTTTGCCCCTTCCGCCGGCGGAAAGGTGCGCGGAAAAGTGCTAAGTATCGCCGGGGAATCGCAGTGGGGTGACTTTTACCTGCATTCCGACGGTAAAATCTGTCCGCGAGTCCGCAAGCCGAACAAGGATCCGAACAACTTTCGCCGCAAGGAAATCGAAAATACGTGCCGCGGCGGGGTCGAACTCCTCATTATCGGGACAGATGCCGCCGGGGAAATCACGCTCTCGGGAAAATGTCACGATTTTCTTTATCGCCGGGGAATCGATTACCGTATCCTGCCGATCCAGGAAGCCGTCAAAGCCTATAACACGATCCAGGTTCGCCGCGCGGCGATATTCCACATTCCGGAAAGCGGGACGGGCTGAACATCGACACGAAAGCGTTTTTTTCGTTTCGCCTTTCGCCCGATCATACCGGCTATGCGTTCGTTATGGATGGAACATGAATATTTCCCGATCGGTTTTTGTCGTATTCCTGCTTTTCCCGGCCGTGCCGTCGGCGTATGCGCAGCCTTCATGCGACTCCTATCATGATAGTTTGAAAGCACTTGCGGTATGGTGCGAGAATCAGGGGCTTGCGGCAGAAGCGAAAACGACCCGGGCGGCCGTCAAACCGGATTCGCCAGACCATCTTTTTCTGCCGGCCCTGCCTCTCGAAGCCGGTCTTTTGAGTGACGACGATTCTTTACGGGAAAAAGGGTCGGAGGCTATTTCGGAGTATCCTTCGGGGAATGCGTTGCCCGTTCCGGGCGACGATCACGAGGATGGGCGTCATCATGATTGGCACCGTCGTTTTTCGCGGATTCGCCGCACCTACGCGGAACAGTGTTTTGCGGAAGCCCGGCGGCTTGCCGGAGAAAAAAAAGGCGGCAAAGCGGTCGAATATCTCCTCGAATGCGTTCGTGCGAACCCGGATCATCTCGGGGCTCGAACCGTCTTCGGCTTTCAGCGATACGAAGGAACCTGGAGGACCGCCTGGGAAATCGGGCAATTGAAAAAAAAGCGAATCGATCACCCTCGTTTCGGGTGGATTCCAGCCGCCCATGTGAAACGCTACGAAAAGGGAGAGCGTTTCCTCCAAGACCCGGATCGACGGAAAGGCGAATGGATTTCGAGCGAGGAAGAGGAACGGCGTCGTTTCGATATTCGCAACGGCTGGGTGCTCGTCAGCGAGCATTACGAGCTGCGAACCAACGTCGGGCTCGAAGAGGGCGTAAAAATGTTGCGACGCCTTGAAGATATCCACCGGGCGTGGAGTTTGCTTTTTTTCAGGTACCTGGGGACCGAAGGACAATTCGCCAAAATGTTTCTCAATCTGAAACCGGGCGTTCCGTCGCAGAGCGGCAATCCGAAAAAACACTCCGTCTACGTTTACCGCGACAAGGAGGATTACGTAAGAAATTTGCAGGAAATCGATCCGAACATCGGCAACACGATCGGTTTTTATTTGCCGTCCAAAAAACGGTGCTATTTTTATCCGCCCGACCCGGCAAAGATGAGCGCCCTCGACGTCCGTAACATCGACAACACGCTCCTGCATGAAGCGACCCACCAACTGTTTCAGGAAAGCCGGGGAATCGTCGGAATGCCGGGAGAATCGGGCAATTTCTGGATTTTCGAGGGCATCGCCATGTACATGGAAACCCTTCGCCGCTCGGGCGATTACTATGTACTCGGAGAATGCGGAAACGGGTTGGAGGAACAGGACGCCGCTCGGGCGGGCGTCACGGCCGATACGAGCGGACGACTTTATGCGGCACGTTATCGGTACCACGAAGGCTTTTACGTACCGATGGCGATCCTGGTACGGATGAATACACGGCTTTTCCAGGAATTTCGCGGTTATCCGCGCCCGGGCTCCGATCCTCTTGCGGAAACGCAAAAACTCTATTCACAATCGGCCGGTTTCACGCATTTCCTGATGCACGCCGAAGGAGGCCGTTTCCGGGAAGCGGTCATCGCCTACCTGTGTCTTTTCTACAACGGCGAAGCCGTCTTTGACACGCTTTCAAAATTGACCGGGGTGTCTTATCCCGAACTCGACCGGATGTACGATGTTTATATCCGTCAAGGGTTTTAAGCGAAACCGGGTGCGGGCCGCAATGGATGCTGACGCGGGATGCGGACATTGGATGCGGACACATCCCGGTCGCCTCCCGATGCTTCGCATGGTCGCCAAAGCGGGCGACCGTTCGCAATGACACTGACCGGAAACGTGCTGCCAACGGATTTATCCCGTTCATCGCATCAGGGCAAACCCGTCCTTGGGATACACTTTCTGGTAAAATGCTCTGGGATTTCGGATATTGGGGAAAGCCGTCGGTAAGAATCGCCAATTTTATCCTGTTTCACTTATTCTCTGTGTCATTTGGTTCGATTAAAATGACAAGTGTATCTGGGTGTTCGACGCAATAACGTTAAAAACGTTAAAAAACATCGGTTGTAACGCTTATTCCGGCCATAGTGATGCGACCCTTGGCCTGTTTGGGTTTTCCCTGAAACCGTACCCCAAATGGACAAGTGGGAGGCAGGCAGATTGCACAGACAATAGATTGCACAGACAACAGCTTGCGCAGGCTGTTGTCTCTTGAGATACCGTAAGCGGCCTGGTAATCCTCCCGCGAACAATCGCTTGTCGCTCGAACGATCCGCGTAAATGATTGCATGAACAAAAAGTTGTGGGCGAGCGTGTGCGGCAGGCGGACTTGACCAAATGTCCGTTTTCATCGCGTTTCCAGTATATCCGTTCCATTCGGAATAGACATTCCCTCCATGATCCCATTCCGACTTCATCCTGTTTTAGACCTGCTTGTCCTCTTGGGGGTGAGCCTGACGGTATTGTCGCACGACGCCGCTGGCCAGGAAAACGGTCCGGACAAGACGGAGTCGGTCGCGTCCACCCCCTCCGATATGGCCCGGCCGGCGGTCCGTTTGGAACGAATTCAGCAAGACGCCATTGTTCTGGTCGATGCCGATACGGGACGTTCCATGATCGCGTTGCCGAATTCATGGACGCCGGAGCTGATCGACGCCATCGGCAAATATATGTTGCGCGACCAGGAAAACATGGAACCGGCCTTCACGATCCACGATATCGACGCAGTCGGCACGAGTGAACACGATAAAACGCGGATTACGTTTCACTTCCAGATTACGACGCGCAACGATTCGATCGTCCGCATTCCGCTCTGCCTTAAAGAGGGTGTCCTTCTCAATTCGAATGACACAGGCGGTAAAACGAACGATCAACGGCAGGAAGCGACCTTGGAACACCGTGGTGACGGAAAAGCGGATTTGGTCGTCGATCCGGAAGGCGGCTACGCCGTGCTGATCCGCAATCCGGCGTCCTCGGAACCGCTGCACGGGGGGGCTTCCGCCTCATTTGCCGATGCGATTGTCCAACAGGGTGCGCCGCCCGACGGGGAAGATGTCGCCAAATCGACGGGAACACCCGGATCGGAAAAACGCGCCCCGGTGCGCAAGCAGGAACGCGACCTCCAGCATGAACTGAAACTGACGCTTTGGTTTCCCGTCGAGACCGTCGAAGACGAATCGAAACTCGCAGTCTCCTTTCCGGATGCGGTGCGGTCCCAACTGGTCCTCACGGTACCGCTTACCGACGCGACGGCGAGCGTCTCGCAAGGAACCTTATTCCAGGGAAACGTCTCCCCGGAAGAAAACGGCACTACATTCAACCTGCGGGGCCTGAAAAAAAACTTTGAAATCGCATGGCGGAAAAAAAAGCCGACCGTCCGGATCGAAAACCGTGCAGTCCTTACCGTCGAGGATGCGAATATCGCCGTCCGACTGGCCGAGGATCGAATCGATTACGACGTACTTTTGCCGATTCGATGCCTGAATGGAACGCTGGATTCCTTTCGTCTCAGATTGCCGCCCGGCGTGCGATTGCTCCAGGAAACGGTAAACGATCCCCTTTTATATCCTTATACGATCAATCGCGTCGTACCTGAAGAGTCGAAAAACGGCGAGGAAGAACAGAAGCAAACCGAGCCCGCAAAAAACGACAAAGAGCAACGTGATGGGCAACATGATGGGCAACGTGACGATCCGGCCGGGGAGGGCGGGACTGAAATCGAGGTCAAACCACTCGAACGTTTCCCCGGAGTCATCAATTTTCACTTTCGCGCGACAAAATCGCTCGACAACGCTTCCCCGGGCGAAGCGACGGAAAGCATCGTCGGTTTCGACGTTCTCGGAGCCGATAAACAAACGGGAACGCTTTCCGTGGAACTCTCCCATTCCGAACGGCGTTTACGCTGGAAAACGGTGCGAGGCATCGAGCGTTCGGAACCGTCGGAAATGTTTCCCCGGCGGCCGGGCGAAACCCGGTTCGAATTTTTCACGCAACCCTTCCTGCTGAACCTGCGGATATCGGAGCCGCGCACACGGATCAACGTCCGTCCCGAATATGTCGTCTGCGTCGAGAAAGACCGGGTCCGGCTCACAGGGAAGTTGTCCTACATGATCCACGGCTCCAAGGCCGAGGTGTTGCGCATCCGCATTCCCGGCTGGAGCAATCCGGAAGTCGGTCCCTTCCACCTGGTCGATGTCGCCAACGTGACCTGGGAAAACGACACGCTCCTCATACCGCTCCAGGAACCGCAGGAAGGAAATCTCGAAATCGAATTGGAGGTTTCCCAGGCAACGCCTCCCTTGTCGACGGACCGCACCGTTCCCATCCGCATCCCGATTCCCGATCCCGAGGCCGATTCGAGAAGCCTGGCCGCCGTCGCCGTCGTTCCGGCCGATTGCATCCAGATTTTCCCGCGAGACAATCCCGTTTCCGACAATCCCGTTTCCGACAACGCCGTTTCTAATGCGTCTGTCTCCGATGATCCGGAATCCGGAAACAACATCGGCGGCGCCGGGAAAAACGACTTCACGTTCGGCCTCGTGAAAACGATCCGCCGTTCCTTGCAGCAATTCCGCACGGAAATACCTCCATCGCAGCAGGCGCCGCTGATATACCGGACGGAAACCTCCGGGGCCGTTTTCGTCGGCGATCTTCTCTATCACCGCCAACAAGTGTCCGTCAATGCGTCAAGCGAAATCCGGCTCCTCCAGGCCGACGATCAGGTCATACAGACGTTTCATTATTCGATCCTGTACGAACGCCTCGAAGACCTGTACTTGTATGTCCCGAAGAAACTCGACGAATCGGGCCGTTGGCGCGCTTACCTGGACGGCAGGATGGACCAACCGCTGGACTCCCGGACGGTTCCCACGGCCCCGAAGGAACAGGCGAATCCGGACTATGTCAAAAAACGCATCCGGCTCGACCGGATCGGCGGATGCACGCTCACGTTGATTCACTCGTTCGATCCGATCGATATCGCCCGGGATTTTTCCTCGAAAGAATCGATTTCCTTCATTCTCCCTGCCGAGGTGTCGCCGGAGGAAGGAATTGCCGCCGTCGAACCCGCGATGCAAAATGAAAACGCCGACACGACGGAAATGCCCGACATTTTCGGAGCCCGTTTTCCGCAGCGCATGATCTCCGGAATGCGCCACCAAACGCTCGACATCCTGGTCGGCAAAGGAATCGACGTTTCCCTTTTTTCCCAAGCGCAGAGCAATTGGCGACCGGAAAAAAGTCCGCTTTCCCTTCATGGCGATCCGCAGATTTTTCGATTCACGTCACCACGTTGGGAGGAGTCGATCAATATCCTCGTGTCCCAGGAAGGCCGCGACGTGCTGGGCACGACCGTGGTCGATCGCGCATGGATACAAAGCTGGCTCGGCAAGCATATACGAACGGATCAATTCACCTTCCAATTCGTAAGCAACCGGGACAGCGTCACCGTTTACATTCCTTCCGGCGTTTCCAAAAGCCAGATCGCCGTTCACCTGGACGGCCGCCGGATCGAATCGCAACTTTTCGCATCGGGAGAAATAATCGTTCCCCTCCTGCCCGAACAACGGGGAAAAACGCACACCCTGGAAATGTGGTACAAGTTGCCGCTCGACCGGACCGCTTTTCCGATGAACGTCGAACTCCCTCATTTCGATACGGACGTCATGCTCCGTTGCATGTATTGGCAAGTGGTGTTGCCGCGCAACGAACACATGGTCGGCGTACCGGACGGCTGGACGCCCGAATACCAATGGGGTTGGTCGGGATTGTTCTGGGGACGTCATCCTTCCCGGACGCAGGAGGATATCGGCCTCCGGGTCGGTTCGACGCAGTCGATCCCCGGTTTGAACGCGACCAACCGTTATTTGCTCGGTACGTTGCAACAACCGTTCGAATCGAAACTTTACGTTTGCAAGCGAGGAACGATCCTGTTTATCGGGAGCGGAATCGCGCTGCTCGTCGGCTTGCTCCTGATCCATGTTCCCGCGACCAGGTATACCGGATCCCTCTTCGGTTTGGGCGTCGTCCTGCTCGCGACGGTCTTGTATCGTCCCGCCCCGATGTTGCTGTTGCTCCAGGCTTCGATCCTCGGAATCGTTCTGGCTTTGTCGGCCTTGTATCTCGACCGGTTGCTGCGACGGAACGATCGTTGGACGCCGGGTCCCGGCAAAAGCGCCGCCCCGGAATCCCTCGATCAAGGGGAATCGAGCCCCTCGAACGTTTTTTCCGTCATCGTGGATGAAACGGGAGAATCGCCGCACGAGGAGCAAATGAACGACGGAAAAGAGGAGGGATAACCCGTGAACGCCAAAGCACGTATCATCCCGAAATTCCCGGCCGAAAACGCCGCGGTCGTTTCCTGCCGAAGCCGGTTGAGTTTGCCGTCTGATCCGCCTGTTGACCATCGGAAAACAGGCTTCCCAAAGAATCGGCTTCGGGAAATGTCCATGGCGTTCGGTATGATGGCATTCAGCATCCTGTTGTTTTCCTTCGTATCCCTGTTCGGCGCGGAAAACGATCTTGTGCCCCCGGAAAACAAGAATGCGGCGGTTTTCCCGAAGTCGGAAAGCAGGTCGATACCGGAAATACCGCGGGAAAACAGGACCTCCTCCGCCCCGGCGGCGACTGAGGAAGTATTGCAGTATCGGCGTTATTATGTTCCGAACGGTTGGATTACCGACATCCTGGCCGGTCCGGAGTTGTACTTGCCGGTTCGCCAGGAAGAATTCGACCGCTGGATACATCTCCTGGAAGCGGCGCCCGGAACGGAACGACGGCCCTTCACATGCGGCGACCAACTGGTACGGACCGTGCTGGAGGCAACTTTGGACGATTGGCAATTCATCAACGGTTCGGGCACTTTCGAATTCCGTCCCGATCGCCGTCGGCTTTCATCATCCTGTCACATTTATGGGCGCCAGCGGTGTGGTAATCGTATCTGGCCACACCCGGCCGATCATGCCGCACGCCGAAGCGGAGCCCGGCCAGGGGCTTGAGGTTTGCCCAATCCCCTCGGTCTATTCCCATGGCGGCGCAGATGAGACCGAGGATCGGGGGCGGTGTCCCGCTCCTGAAACCGGCTGGTCGTGCCCCATGACTGCATGGGGCCGACCAGGCGCAGTAAAAGGGTGGGCATCACCATCCCTCCACAGTCCGCGTCGCCTCGTCCAGGAGCTTTGGCCAGGAAGCCATGCTTTTGGCAAAATCATCCGGCAATTCGGCCTCGCAGGCGTTCAGAAAAAGGAACTCGCCTGAATGTCCGTACAGTTCCCGTAACCGAAGCGCCTTTTCCGCCAGTTTTTCGGCGGAAACCCGGGTAAGGGATTTATCCCGACCCGCGCGGACGGGAACTTCAAAGGCGTTGGCAAGGTTGATCGGCGCGGCTTCCCGGGCGGTGCGCAACAGAATGAACTCCGGCGGGTTGTGCGCCGCAAAGCTGTTTTGCTTTCCGGTGGGTTCGGATCGGACAAAGGCGTCCAGAAAAGCGCGAACCGCCTTATGCGCCAGTTCGCGGTCACCCTGCAGATTATCTTCCAAAAGTTCGACGTCCAGGCAGGCGTAGCGATAATAACAGGCCGAGTTGAAATCGATGACGCCCATCATTCCGGCATCGGGAACATCGTCTTGTTTGAAATTATCGACAGCGGTATAAAAATCAAACTCGCGCTCAACCGTATGCNCATGAGCTACTTGACAAGCCGCATACTGATTTGCCGTTGGCATGTCAGCGAGCATTCGACCGAAAAGCGCAATATCGGCAGCCTTGTCCCCTTTAATCAGTTCGCGGATTTCATCATTGGTTTGTGAATCATGTTCGATTTCCTTTTTAAGGATACCATTGACTATTTTTGCCAATCCATGAATTGCATTTCGCCCCAGAAAAAGCAGATACGAGTTTTTCCCTTTTTCCTTTATCTGCAACATTTTCTTTTCCCCATCCGCGCTTTTCTTGATCAAAGCCTTGTCAGCGGCAATGAGTATGGAATTGATGGCCTTTTTTGTATTATCATTTTCAGAATGTCCCATACTGACAAGCTGCTTCTGGAGTGCATCGACAAGATACCTGGTGCGTATTGCCAAATCATCATGGTTAAACACTGTCCCGACGTCAAACATGTGCCTCACAGCGTGTTTTTGACATTGGCTGGAGATACGGGCGCGCCGTGAGCCGCCGAACAGAGCGTCTTTAGGAGCGCCCGTGTCATCGCGGTTCAGGTTGGATGGGGCGAAATTCTGCAACACATGCACTTCAACCAGTTTCTTCATTCTTCGTTCTCCTCTATGCCCGGTGTCTCGGCGGCCTCGGCCTGAGCGGAATAAAAATCTCTCGCCCACTTCCATTGCGTCTTCTTGCCCGGATAGTTCCAAAACAACAACCCTTCAAGCAGCAACGCAAAATCAATCGGGTAGTCTTTCAAGAGCGCGCACATCTGGCGCAGGCGATGGGGAAGCTGATCAGCGTCAGAATCTAAAAGCGCAATGAAACGCCTTTCAACGGATTCAGATTTATTGTCTTTTTTTTTCCGACAATAAGCACAAATCATCTTTCCGAATGGCATATTACCGTTTTTCTCGCGTGCCGCAGCCCACAGGCCAGCCGCCAGATAAAACATTTTACGTTGCCATCCGTT
>QMCD01001411.1_pt1 | contig 14621 bp, 16 predicted proteins | sample 1821841 | NCBI WGS metagenome assembly QMCD01 (sample SAMN01991225, study PRJNA193472) | Termite gut metagenome, whole genome shotgun sequencing project. | isolation source: worker | host: Macrotermes natalensis | reverse complement strand
GGAAATCGTGTTGTGTTGTGCAAATGCAACGACTGGAAGAAGAAACAGTAGGGATAAAAATATTTTTCTCATTTGATTAAAAGATGAAAGAAAAAAAATTATTTGTTTTCATTAAATCGAATTTACATCCTGCGCCGCATCAATGCCATTTGGAACTTCCAAGCTCTAACGGGACATTATTGTAATAACACCGGATGTAAATCCTAACGAAACTTTAAACGGCATTGAATTTTAATTATTTGATTTATGCCTCTTTTTTTATAAATAATTAAAAGTTAAATGAAAAATTGAATGAAGAAATTTTACCGCTTCCATCTTTAAACAATGTGGTTAATCCATAATAATAACTTGCGTTGATGCTGAATTTATTTAGTAAACGAACAGAAGTTCCTGCCGTTAGTCCTGCCTGACTGGTGTTGATGCCTGATGAATAGTTATTCTCTGCCGAATGCAGGATTTGCTCGTAACGCACACCGCCGAAAATACTCATTCCGATAAGTTCCTGTTGAAATAGCTGGTATCCTACCGTAACAGGGACTGCAATTGAGGTCGTTTTTACGTGATAGGAACTCTGATACTTGTATTCTCCCCATTTTACGCTGATTTCGGGTTTGACGTATGCTTTTTGCCTGTAAAAATAGTAGACGTATCCGGTTCCCGCAAATCCGGAATAGCTCGTTTGTCCGTTAACGTTATGAAGTTCCACCCCACCGTGGGCGTTTCGCAATAGTTGTTGTATAACTTCTTGTGATGTAGGACTTTTTGCGTGTAATCCGAACGAAAACAGGCATGCGGCGATGAATAGTATTTTTTTTGTCATCTTTTTTGTTATTTTTTTACGAATTAAGAAGCCTGTTTTGATTGATTTGTCCACGACTTTACTTGTTATTATTTTCTGATCAGAAAATAGGTAAATTCTTAATTAAACAACATTAAATAAAAAGAAAAACATCTTCAATTTGTATTTACGAATTGAAGATGTCTTACCATACATTTGGAAAAATATTATTATTTTTCTATTTCATTTGGAAATTCTGTTATCCAAGCATTGAAACCTCCCAACAAAATGTTTGAGTTTGCTTGTCCGTAACCAATTTTAGAAATACGTCCCGGAACAACATATTCAAGATTTGCATTTGTTCCGCCATACATATAAATCGGTTTGCTTTTGTCTGGAAAAGCAGCCATTACCGCTTTTGCAAATGGACCATCGTTTGATTCTGTATTTATAATGTCGGCTGTAATATTTATTGCGCCCGGAATATGTCCAGCTGCAAACTCGTCAGCCTTGCGGAAATCTAAAATTTGTGCACTTTCGAAACCGCCTTGTTTGTCAATCAGATCTTTAAAATCTTTGGCGTATTGTACTTTATTGTGCGGTCCTAATTCTTCCTCATCGCCCCCTCCGCTACAGGAGTTAACCGATAAAACTAATGCCGAAGCAAATAAAAGTAAAAAAAATGATTTGAATGTCTTCATTGTAAAACCCTCCTTATTATATAAAATTATTGTGATATTTTTTTGATAACTGCAAATATATTAAACTTTTTATTATAGAAAAATTTATTTGAGGTTATTTTTTTTCGATGTCTCTACTTTTTGTGTTTGGGGCAACGTTTTATTGCGAATGGCTGTTTGTTCCACTACATTTCGGGCAAGACCGGTAAATGCCTGTCCGGTTATGCTGTTGGGATGGCAAGCTACCGGCACGCCGCTGTCGCCTCCTTCGCGAATGCTTTGTACAATCGGGATTTGTCCCAATAACGGGATATGCAATTCTTCTGCCAGTTTCTTACCACCCTCTTTTCCAAATAGATAGTATTTGTTCTCGGGCAGTTCGGCAGGCGTAAACCACGCCATGTTTTCTACCAGACCGAGCACCGGCACGTTTACTTTTTCGCCGGTAAACATGCTGATTCCTTTGCGTGCATCGGCAAGGGCAACTTCCTGCGGGGTGGTTACCACAATGGCGCCGGTTATTGCCAGTGTTTGTACCATTGTGAGGTGAATATCGCTTGTGCCCGGCGGAAGGTCAATAACGAAAAAATCCAGTTCACCCCAGTTGGCGTCGGTAATCAGCTGCTTGAGCGCATTGCTCGCCATTCCTCCGCGCCAGAGAACAGCACTTTTGGGGTCAACGAAGAAACCGATTGAAAGCATTTTTACGCCATATTTTTCTTCCGGGCGGATTAAGTTCCGGTCGCCTACTGATTCTAAATAGGGACGGGCATCTTCCAATCCGAACATTTTGGGGACAGACGGACCGAAAATATCGGCATCCAGCAACCCAACTTTATATCCTTCGAGAGCTAACGCTACGGCTAAGTTTGATGAAACGGTCGATTTGCCTACCCCTCCTTTTCCGGACGAAACGGCAATGATATTTTTTACCTGCGGAAGGGATTTTTCGGGCGCTTTCGGGATTTCATTCTTGAAACGAACCGTAATATTCCCTTTGATTTCCGCATCAGCTCCGGCGTACATCAGGACTGCTTGTTCCGCAGCTTTTACCAGTGACTTGGCAAACGGATCATTCGGCTTGTCAAATATAAGGGAAAACGAAATTTTATTTCCGTCAATGCGAATATCGTCATCCACCATTCCGGCGGAGATAATGTCGATGCCAGTGCCGGGATAACGGACGTGCTTAAGGGCTTCGAGGATAAGTTGAGGATAAAATGCCATAAGAATTAGATCTTCCCTAAGCCCTCCAAAAGAGGGAGAGAGGAGCGTATTTTATTGTTGGTTAATATTTGGAGAAAAATTCAAATTGTTGATTCAAATTGTCAAAAAACTTCAAGCTTTAGCTTCTCTCTTCCTATGGAAGGGTTGGAGAGAAGTTTATTATTTCATCCATCACCTCTTCCATACTCATCCCTGCGGCATTTACCTGTTGAGGAATAAAACTTGTCGCGGTCATTCCCGGATTGGTGTTTACTTCCAACAGATAAACCATTTCGTCTTGGGCGATGATATAATCCACGCGGATAATTCCCTTGGCTCCGATAATGTCATAGATGATGGATGTTTGTTGCTGTATTCTTTTTGTCAACTCGTCCGGCAGGCGCGCGGGAGTGATTTCTTTTACCTGTCCGTTATATTTGGCATCAAAATCAAAAAATTCATTTTCGCTGACTACCTCCGTGACGGGCAAAACTGTTTTTTTTCCTTTCGCCTTATAGATGCCGCAGGTTACTTCCGTTCCCGACAGAAAACTCTCCATAATGACTTCATCGCCTTCGGTGAAAGCCAATTCGATAGCCGGAAGTACCTGTTCTGCGCTTTTTACTTTTGTTACGCCGAAACTGCTTCCGCCGGCATTGGGTTTGATAAAGCAGGGGAATCCTAATTTACCGGCTACCTCTTCGGTGGAAATGGATTCTCCTTTACGAAGTAAAATGGATTTCGCTACGTTGATGCCGAATGTTTTGAGATAATTGTTGCAGACGAATTTATTAAAAGTCAACGCCGCGGCAAGAACACCACAGCAAGAATACGGAATTTCGAGCATATCGAAATAACCTTGCAACTTTCCATCTTCGCCCGGCATTCCGTGAATGGTTATGTAAGCAAAATCGAATGTGATTTTCCGGTCATTATAAACAAAGCTGAAATCATTTTTATCAATTGCCATTTTTTTTCCTTCGCACTCCGCCGTCCACTCTTTTCCGATGATGGTTACGATATAGAGGTTATATTTTTCTTTATTGATGAAAGAATAAATTCCTGCTGCGCTTTTCAGGGAAACGATTACTTCCGACTGATTGCCGCCGGCTACGATTGCTATGTTTTTTTTCATATTTTGTACAAAATATTATGTTGCCGCAAAAATATGGATTTTTTTAGATTGTTTCAACGATTTTTCCGTCAAAATCGAATTTCATATTCTTGAATTGCAATAAAAAATCCATTCCGATCAAACCGTCTGCAAAATATAATACCTGTGGTTGAATATCCATTACATTCACTTCAAAATTGACCATGTCTTTGCCAAACAAACTGAATTTAGGTATTTTAAGCAGTTTTGAATTTATGCCACCGCCAACAGTTGTTAGCCGTTCGCCCGCCTTTAATCTGTTCAAATCAAAACCGCACCGGAGAGCAACACTATAGTCAATTATACTTTTAGATGCACCTGTGTCAAGTATAAACTTGAATCCTTTTTCTATTCCTATTCCTTTAATTGTCGCAAAAACAATGATTTTTCTTTTGTTTAATACAAAGGTATGTTTCATAATATCAGTACATTTTCATTAACACGATCGCCTCTTATCCCTCCTGTATATAACATAGTCGAATAGGGTAACCGTAATGCAATGTCTTTTTCTATCACTTTTTTTCTGCTTTTGTGCTTATAAATAAACGTACCGCCTTTTAACCCGTTCATTGAGTCAAACACCGGATTTTCTAACAGCACAAAGCGATCAGGATATTGTTTTTGTATTGTTTCCCAAGGGGTGTATTCTTTTGTTGTTCCCATTATGATTTTTTCTTCTAAAGTTTCTTGCCTGCAAATGTAGGAATAATTATTTTTATTCACAAATATCTACAAATTTGTCAAATCTATGATCTTTATAAACGCAAAAAGGGACTGTCTTCTAAAGTCCGCAAATTACGCGAATTAACACAAATTATTCAATTTGTATAATCGCAAATTGCAGATAGTTAAGTTGTTAGTTTTGTGCTAATTGGTGTAATTCGTGGGAAAATATCTTTTTGGACAGCTTCTCTTCGTCTTTATTCTCCTTTGTTAAAATATTATCGCGGCGTCAAATATTTTCAATCAAATACAAAAATAATTGTCTTATCCACTTCTCCCCAGTCATAAATGAATTTGGCGTGTGAGGTAACCGTTCTTACACATTCGTGCGAACGGGGAATAGTGCCAAGTGTTGAGCTGGTTTCGATCATTGGGGCATCCACGCTGTTTGTCGGAACACCGTGTATGTGCGCACCGCCGGTAAAACGGCTGGCGTATGGCGCATATCCTGCCAGCTCGCTCGAACCGTCTGTAGTATAAAACATTTTATATTTCTTTTCCTGAACTGCAAAAATACCGAGCGGCGTTACATAGTCGTGAGGCACTCGGTGCATTCCGGTGGTTGCTTTGGCTTGACTTCTTACGAGCCATATTGAATCGACCTTTTCAAGCGTGGCAATATTCTGGTTTGTCCTGTCAACAAAGATCGCTTTTTTGAAAACGATACTGTCGCCAAGAAGTTTGACGCATTTATGGGGAGCCATCCAAGTCCCTTCATAGATGGAATAAACAGGTGTTACTTTGATGTAACTTCCCTCTTCCCCCGTAACTTTTACAAGCATTCCGTCTTCGCCGTAAAGTACGGGAGCCGTAGAGTCGTTCAGCGAGTAAAGCGGAGTGGAATGATACCGTCTGACTCCTAACGAATCGCTAATTTCGTTATACTCATTTCTGTGGAAATTTTTTACGTTTTTGGGGGTTCCGTGCATGTACTTATAGTTTTGAAGAATTGCCCATGAATTTGTTTCTTGCTGAACGGAATCCAAAAATGTCAAATTCCGGCGGATTTTGTCCCATTGAAATTCACGGGTTTGCTTTTGATAGGGGTAGCTGTCGGGAAGCGCATCCTGCGTGTAAAGAAAATGTTTTTCAATTTTAGTTTCGAGCTTTTTCGGGGATTCAACAGCTTTTGATGGTTCAACAACGGATGCGAGCTGTTGTTCTGCCGTGTTTAAGTTTTCCCTGTTCCTTGAATGACATGCAAGCAATATTAGAATGAGCATCAGAAGAACAGTGTTTTTCCGCATTAATTTATTCATGAATAAAAAGTATTTGAAATGAAGTGTTCCTTATAACACACCGGAATGTAAGATTGTTTTTAGTTGTAACCGTAAATCTTACTTATATTCTTCTATTTCGATCAAATACCATTTTTTATTGATCCGGATAAAATTAAAAAGCTGTGCTGATTTTCCGTTTCTGAATACATTTATTTGTCTGTTAGGAGATTGGCTGTCGGAATTAAAGATACACAAGGAGGGGAAAACCGCAGTGAAATCCAACGCATTCCATTCGCGGGGCATTAGTAATTTATTCTCCGGATCGCTTTCAGGACGTTTGGGAGAATTATAGAGACGGTAGGGAAACGGAAAAATCGTATGTTTCATCTGAAAAGACTCATCTTTGGAATATTGTATCAAAAAATTAAGAAATTCAGCCTCTTGCAATTGCTGAATCCCTTCACTTTTGGATGAGACAAATTTCCAACTTTTATTGCGTTGTTCAAAAACGTAATTTGTTGCAGCGTCTTTATTAAATTGAATAATGGAGACAACGGATGACGGCAGTTGTGTAATTGCATTCAGTGAGTCTGCAAAAAGAACGGGAATATGATTGCGGGAAAGGAACGTAACAGGATGGTAAGATACTTTGTTTTTAACCGATGTATTGTCGGTCTTCAACGGAAATAGAACGTGGTTGAACTGTGTTTCCGGATAGCGGAGAAAATCAACAAAAAAGTCTGAAAAACTCTGTTGTCCCACAAATGTGGCACAATTTATCAGCCAAACGGCGATAATAAAAAGTTTTTTGTTTTTCAGCATATCAGACTTTAAAGAATAAAAAATTAAATCACAATGAACGCTATAATTTTTACGCAATGAGCGCAATGTTTTTTATCATTCGCGGTCATTGAGTCAAAACATTGCGTTCATTGCAGTTAGGTTTGCACCTTTTATGAAATTTTATTTTTTAGAAAACGTATCCAATGGTTAAGAAAATGGAGCTGTTTTTTATAATAGGAGCCGTCAGGTTAGATGCTGCTTTTTCTTTATATAAGTCATTTTTCTCCTGCGTTGTCAGGTCTCCTGCCTCTTCCATTTTATCTAAATCCGTCTTTAGTTTCTGGTTAAATTCGTTTACTTTTTTGTTACAGTCGTCGTAAACAACCTTGTTTGTCATGTCAGATAACCCTAATTGATAGCCGGCAGTAATCGAAAGTCCTGAACTGAAATCGTATCCGGCTTTAAAGTTGAGCGAAAAACCGAGAATGTTGTAAAGTGCGTTATCGCGAAGGCTATTCCCGAAGAAAGGATTGAGAGCAATTACTTCGTTATGAAGGTCAGGATCGGCTTGGAACAACGGCATTTGATCTATCGTCCTGGTTCTGTCTTCCACTGCTACCTCCATGCTTTCTTTCCATTTATTGGAACCGCCCAAATTAACATTCAACGTCGGACCAACAGCTACGTGAAAGAATCCCGAACCTGCGCTTTTGTTCCATTTTACGTAAACCGGAATATTCATAGACCAAATCCTGTCAGTAGATTCCATGCCAAAAGCATTAGCATCAAGTCCTATTGTCTTATAAGCAAAAGCCATCTCCGGATTGATTGAGAAATATCCCCTCAGCAAATTTATACCGGTTGGGACATCGCAACCTATTGCAAGCTGAAATCCGAGACCAAAATTAGCTCCTTCCAAATCGCCGGAATAGTTAGTCATATTAACCCCTGCGGCAACACCTAACATAAGCGGACGTGTTTTAACCGGAATTATTGTATCCTCGACCAAGGCCGAATCTGCCAATAAAGCCGGTTCTGCTTGTGGCGCTACTTCCGGTTGCGTTTTTATTGCCGAATCATTTTTGACTGCTTCAACCGCAACTTCTTCTTGCGCATTTACGAATGACAGACTGAAAATAGCCGTCACACAAGCTAAAATAATCTTTTTCATTGTGTATTTTTTTGTCATTATTATGTTGTTTAATTGTATCTAAATCTAATGGATTACAAATGTATATGTTTTTTGCAAAAAAACAAAAAATTGGTGCTTTTACTTTAAATTTGTATCTTCGCGTGTAAAATCGAAATAAACAGTGATCGACCAATCGACCATAGACCGCATTTTTGACGCTGCTGATATTGTAGAGGTGGTTTCGGATTACGTGACGTTAAAACGACGCGGAGTAAATTATATCGGCTTGTGCCCTTTTCACAACGAGAAAACGCCTTCGTTTACGGTTTCGCCGGCAAAAAATATCTGTAAGTGCTTTGGTTGCGGCAAGGGTGGGAATCCGGTAAACTTCATTATGGAGCTGGAAAACCTCTCTTACGTAGAGGCGCTGAAGCATCTGGCAAAAAAATACCACATCGAAATAGAGGAAAAAGAGTTGACAGCCGAACAAATCGAGCAGAAAAACAACCGTGAAAGTTTGATGGCGGTTTCGGAATGGGCGCAGCAATATTTTTCCAGTAACCTGACCGGACATATTGAAGGAAAATCCGTGGGAATGAGCTATTTCATGCACCGTGGATTTCGCGAAGATATTATCAAAAAATTCCAACTCGGATATGCGTTGAAACAGCGGGATGCCTATACCGTAGAGGCGCAAAAAAAAGGTTACAAGCTGGAATATCTGGAAAAAACGGGACTGACGATTGTCAAAGAAAATAATTTCGTATTAGACCGTTTTCACGGACGGGCGATTTTTCCGATTCACTCCATTTCCGGGAAAGTGATTGCGTTTGGCGGACGGGCAATTTCAAAAGACGACCAGGTAAAATACCAGAACTCGCCCGAATCGGAAATTTATCATAAAAGTCAGGCTCTTTATGGTATTTATTTTGCCAAAAATGCCATTATCCGCGAACGAAAATGCTACATTGTAGAGGGTTATGCCGATGTGATTTCGATGGTGCAAGCGGGCATAGAAAACATTGTTGCTCCTTGCGGAACGGCTTTAACAAGCGAGCAAATCCGGTTGCTCGGACGGATTTTACCTTCTGTTGACGGCGACAGAAATGAGAACAACAAAAACGTTACTTTACTATATGACGGCGATTCGGCAGGGATAAACGCTGCGTTGAAAAACGGAAAACTGCTTCTTGAGGAAGGAATGAACGTAAAGGTAGTCGTATTGCCCGATGGTGAAGACCCCGATACTTTCGCGCAAAAAAATAATGCCTCGGATGTTGTAAGTTTTCTAAACGAAAATGAGACGGACTATATTCTGTTTAAAACCAAATATTCGCTGGCTGAAGCTCAGCGCGACCCGATCCGGAAGGCACAGCTGATTACGGACATTACTGCAACAATCGCCGTGATTCCCGATTTGATTAAACGTTCGGTTTATATCAAAGAGTGTGCAAAAATATTGGAAGCGGACGAGAAGGTGCTTTATTCTCAAATCAACAAAATTCGCAAAGGGCGGATTGAAAGGGAGATTGAAAAACAGTACGGACAAAACTCGCCGGTTTCCACACTGCAACGAGTCGAAGCGTCTTCGGTTTTTATCCCGGAAAAGGAAAAAACGTACGAAGAAACAGTTGTTGAAAGCCCCGTTTTTGCACCGGAAGAGCGAAATATTATCCATTTTATTGTCCGGCACGGAGAAAAAACAATGTGTGAGGTGGAGGAGATTGCTGAAGACGATTCCGTGCAAATAAAAAAAATTACGGTTACGGAATATATCGTAAATGAACTCCAGGCGGATGAGCTACAATTATCCAATCCGCTGTATCAGCAAATGCTTGCCGAATCGCAGGAAAATCAAAACAATCCGTCGTTTAAAGCGGAGCGCTTTTTTGCCTATCACCCGAATCCGGAGTTCAGCAAAATTGCCTCAGACATTCTGACCGAGCCGTACCAATTAAGCAAAATGCACGACAAGCAGAAAAAGGTTGAAACGGAAGAGGAACGTTTGCTGGAATTGGTGCCACACGTCGTGCTGGATTTTAAATTTAAGTTGATTTCCAATAAAATAGAGGAATTGAAAAACAGACTGAAAGGAGAAACCGAGAGCGAAAAGATTCTTGTTCTTATGCGGGAAATAAATCAGATGCAATTAGTCAACCGGGCTTTGGCGCAGAGATTGGGGGAGAGGATTATTTTGAGGATTTGATTTTTTTACAAACTCCAAAATCTATTCCGGGAATTAAATAAATTTAAAAAAGATTCTTCAACCGCCTCGTCGGAAACCAAACTACTACAAATCCTATAAACAGTACAGTAAACAAAATCAGAAAAATATCCACCCCTTGCACATAAACCGGATAGGCATCAACAATGAAAGCGTCAGGCATTTCGCCGGTATTCAATTTAACGATTCCGAAGAATTGTTGTATTAAGCACAAAATCAATCCGGTAATCAAACCCAGCAAAGCGCCGAAAACGGTAATCAGCCAACCTTCCAACAGGAAAATTGTCCGTATCAAACGTGAATTTGCACCCAAGTTGCGTAGCGTTTGTATGTCGTTTTTCTTTTCGATAATCAGCATTGTAAGCGAACCGATTACGTTAAAAACGGCTATCAACAGGATAAAAGAGAGGATTAAAAAGGTAATCCATTTTTCGATTTTCATCATCCGGTAAAATTCCTCGTGTTGTTCGGTTTTGTCTTGAATCCGGTATTTTTTGCCCAATACGCGGTGTAATTCCGCTTTGGCCTGGTTGATATTGACGCCTTTCTTTAAGCTCAATTCGATAGCAGTTGCCACTTCGCCGTAATCAAATAATTCCCTTGCAAAATCAATGGAAGTAAACGCATATCTACCGTCTATTTCCTGCTGATTGGTGGCGTAAATGCCGGATATGAATAAATGCCGCTCGTTAAATGCCCTTTCCGGATTGGAAAGATTGATTTTTGCATTGTATTTAGGTGCGTACAGCGAAATTGGGCTGGTAAAATAAATTCCTGCATCTATCTGGCTTGCCAATGCTGCTCCGATAACAGCAAAGTTTTCGTCTCCTTCGGTCAATACAAAATATCCGCCGTGTAAGACCGAATCGGGATGAATCAGCTGTAAATATTCGGAACTTACCCCTTTTACCGTAACGGGAACCTGTTTCTCCTTATTCCGGATTAACGCATTTTCTTCCAGTACCGTAGCGGCAACAGCAATAAAATCGAGCGTTTTTAACTCCTTGATTTCAGGATCGTTCACATCAAATGTTTTTCCTTCAACCAGCGTGATTTTGAGGTCGGGATCAAACGAATTGAACAGACTGGCAATCAACTGTTGAAAACCATTGTACACAGAAAGCGTACAGACCAGCGAAAGCGTAGCGACACAAATTCCTCCGGCACATATCATGGATATGATGTTGATTATATTGTGCGTCTTTTTTGAAAAAAGATACCTCAGTGCTATGAAGAAAGGCAATTTCATTTTTCGGCTAACAACCGGTCAATGTTCTCAATGTAATCCAGTGAGTCGTCCAGAAAGAATGAAATTTCGGGAACCCGGCGCAGTTGATGGCGAGTGCGTTGCGCCAGTTCAAAGCGAATACCTTTAGTGCTATTTTTAACAAGGGATAATACTTCCTCTTTTTTATTTGCCGGAAAAATACTGAGGTAGGCTTTTGCCACGCTCAAATCCGGGGAAATCTTAACCGTTGTAACTGACACCAGCGTTCCGCCCATTGTCTGTGTGAGCTTCAAAAACATATCGCTCAACTCCTTTTGCAGCAACCGGTTTATTTTATTTAATCTTGTTGTTTCCATAATGTATTGTTTTATCAAAAAATAATATCTTTGCAAAGATAACAGAATTTTAAATTATGAACGAATCGAAATTAAAATACCAAATCGGTTTAACCCTTATTAAAGGTGTGGGAGCAGCTACTGCCAGAAAACTAATCACAGCCTTGGGTGATGAAGAAACTATTTTTAATGCCAAAAAACAGCAATTGGAACAGATTCCGGGGATCGGAAAAGCGCTTTCCGTACAAATTAAAGCACCGGGTATTCTTGACCGTGCGGAACGGGAAATTGCGTTTATGCACAAAAACAATATAACCGCTCATTTTTATACTGAAGAGACCTATCCTTTCCGTTTGCGGGAATGTTACGACAGTCCGGTAATCCTGTATAAAAAAGGAAACGCCGATTTGAACCGGCAAAAATACGTGGGTATCGTAGGCACGCGCAAAATGACTGCCTACGGAAAATCGCATTGTGAAAATATTATTTCTGCGTTGGCTCAAAAATATCCGGATTTGGTCATTGTCAGCGGATTGGCTTATGGTGTGGATATTTGCGCACATAAGAAATCGCTCGAAATGAATCTCCAAACAATTGGCGTGGTCAGCCACGGGTTAGACCAACTCTATCCGGCGGCACACAAGCCGGTTGCCGAAAAAATGTTGGTGCAAGGCGGTCTGGTTACCGAATATCTCTCAGGGACTACGCTTGACCGGAATAATTTTGTAGCAAGAAACCGCATCATAGCCGGAATGTGCGATGTCGTTTTAGTGGTTGAGTCGGGTGCGAAAGGCGGTGCATTGTTGACCGCCGAGTTTGCAGATTCTTATAACCGGGATGTGTGCGCCATTCCCGGACGAGTAAATGATAGCTATTCTGCCGGATGCAACAGCTTGATTAAAAGGAACAAAGCAACAATGATCGAAAGTGCGGAGGATATTGAATTGCTGATGAATTGGGAAAACCATACAAGTAAAAGACAGCCGGTTCAAACACGGCTTTTTGAAGATTTGTCGCTTGAAGAACAAGCTGTCATCCATTTTTTACAGAAAGAGGGACAGGTACACATTGACCTTATCGCTCGTGAATTGCAATTGCCGGTTAATAAAATCTCCGTACTTCTTTTTGATTTGGAATTTAAAAATGCGGTTCGATGCTTGCCGGGCGGGATGTATGGGATGGGGTGAAATTTTTACAAAAAAGGATGAGTTTCCCCATCCTTTTCCTTATCTTAATTATGCTTTTGGTCTTGCTTCCTTAACCACCATTGTGCGACCTTCGTATTCCGCACCGTTCAATTCTTCGATTGCTTTTTGTGCGTCAGCGTCGTTCGCCATTTCAATAAAAGCAAATCCTTTCGATTTTCCTGTGTCGCGGTCTTTGATAATTTTAACGGAATCAACTGTTCCATAATCTTCTAACACCTCTCTGAGGTCATTTTCACGAACCTTGTAACTAAGGTTCCCAACGTAAATGTTCATAAAAATAAGAATAAAGTAAATTTAAATTTTTTAAATTGAGAAGATTATTCTTCCCAGTCGCAAAGAAACATATATTTTGTGAAATAACAATCAAAAATAACGAAATAATTTTCATCGTTTTACTATTTGGGATGATTCTTTGTAAAATATCCCGGTAAATTCTATACGGTTTGTGACAGAAGTTAATCTTGTTTTACAATCTTTTCTCTTGTTCCATTATCATAAATAACGATATAAATTCCGTTTTCAGGCTCTTGAGACAGTTCTTGCCCTGTGATGCTATAATATGCCACTATACTTCTTTTTGCATTAGAATTTTCAATGAAGGAAGAAGAATTGCTTAGTGGAAAAAAATCTATTGCCATTTGAGAATAAAGAGAAATACGGTTGTTGGTTTCGCGGCGACCGTTTTTCCAGTCAAAAAGCGGTAACGAATCATCTCCGCTAAATTCTTCCGGCTCCCATACAAATGTTCCAAATCTTTTATCCGGCGGTAAGGCAAACACTAAATCGTTCACTTCGCGATGCTTATCGGCATATTCCACTACGGCAATCTTAATATCGTGGTTGCTTGAAATCGTTTTCAGGATTCCCTCCAACGTCTCTAAATTGCCGTGCCAGCGAGGGTAGTAAGAAAGCCCGATAACATCTATTTTATCAGCAGTTCCGGCTTCTACCCGGTTTAAATTTCTTTTCAATGTGGTGAACCAGTTGTTCGGATTTCTCTCCGAAGTAGTATGCATCATAATTTTAATATTTGAATCAGCCTCTTTGGCTCCTTTAATACCCGCGTGTACAAGCTTGGCAAAATTAGCCGTATCTTTTCCTTCAGGGTGAATCATGCCGTTTATGACTTCATTGCCAATTTGAACCATATCGGGCAACACGCCGTTTTCCTTAAATTTTTCCAACGTTTCTTTGGTGTATGTGTATACTTTGTCTGTCAGTTGAGTAAAATTTAACCCGCGCCAGGAAACGGGCTTGTATTGTTTTCCGGGGTCTGCCCAAGTATCGCTGTAATGAAAATCTAATAGCAGCTTCATACCGCTTGCTTTCACTCGCTTTGCCATGGTAATGGTCGATTCGAGTCCGCAATAACCTTTGGTAGAGTATGGCGACGGACACCAATTTCCATCGCATGTCTGATCAGGAACCGTTGCGGTAGGGTCAACAAAAAGCCGCAGGCGAATGTAATTAAACCCGTGTTCTTTGAAAATTTCTAACGGGTCTTTCACTTGACCGTTGTGGGCGTAGCGCACGTTTTCGGATTCTCGCTGAGGAATCCATGAAATGTCGGCGCCAAGTGCATAAGGCTCATCTTGGGCAAATACGGTTGCCGAGAACAATAAAGCCGCTGATAAAAGGAATAATTTTGCTTTCATACATTTTTTTGTTTGTTTTGTTTTCATTTTTGCGTTAAAATAAACAAGAGTTCTTTCGCTTTTTTGTTAAATGTGAAGGCGCGAAGGTTACTTAGGACACAAAGAAATCTTTTGATTTTCCGAAGAGATCTATTGTCATTTTTTTCGTTACGCTATTCGTCACTTGTCGATAACTTCCAAATATACACATCTTTTCTCTAAGTATGTCTTCTTAATTAGTTTCTATTTAGAAAAAAGATAGATGTTTCCCACAAAGACACAAAGTCCACAAAAAACTTAGTGTTCTTTGTGTCTTT
>QMCD01001468.1_pt1 | contig 14623 bp, 9 predicted proteins | sample 1821841 | NCBI WGS metagenome assembly QMCD01 (sample SAMN01991225, study PRJNA193472) | Termite gut metagenome, whole genome shotgun sequencing project. | isolation source: worker | host: Macrotermes natalensis | reverse complement strand
ACGAAGCACCCGGCTCGACCTCTATGTAAACCATGCGCCTGTGGACGCCTGTGCCGGTAGGGATGGTCATCGACAGCGCCTGCCGTACGCCGGGAATAGCCCGCGCGGCGACGCTGTGACCCATCGACATTCCGGGGCCGAAATTAGTGTAGGTCAGTCCCTTGGGCGCGCATGCCTCCAACAGCGCCCTCACAACCGAGTCGCTTCCGGGATCCCATCCCGCCGAGATCACAGCCACTGCTCCATGTTCCGACGCGATGGCACCGAGCCTTGCGCGGGTTTCGACGATCTCGGAGTGGATATCGAAGCTGTCGACGGTGCATATCCCACTCTCCAAAATGGGTGCAGCGGTACTCTCCACCAACCGCGACGGCGAACACACTATCGCCACATCCACCTCTGCCAGCTCAGAAATATCGCTATACTCCCCCAGCCCGCTCGCCTTTCGCCTCACTACCCCCGCAATCTCGAAATCGGGTGCGCGCTCCAACGCCTCCACGACACATTTTCCGACGTTGCCCAGCCCGACAACGGCTGCTCTTATCTTTTTCATAAATTATAGTGTATTAAAAAAACGGCCTCTAATTTCAGAGGCCGTTTTTGGAAAAACATCATTTTGCCGACGATATAGCCTCCAACTCCTCTTTCGAACCGACGACCAGCTTCTCGTACTTCCTCAGTCCCGTCCCTGCCGGAATCAGGTGTCCGCAGATGACGTTCTCTTTGAGGTTTTCCAGCGGGTCGACTTTGCCCTGAATTGCGGCTTCGTTCAACACCTTGGTTGTCTCCTGGAACGACGCGGCCGACATAAACGACGAGGTTTGCAACGCCGCACGAGTTATCCCCTGCAACACCTGGGTCGAGGTTGCGGGGGTGATCTCCCTCACCTCCACCTGCCGCAGGTCTTTGCGCTTCAGCGCCGAGTTTTCGTCCCGCAGTTTACGCACGGTGATTATCATCCCGGGCTGCACCTCGGTCGAGTCGCCCGCATCCATCACCACCACCTTGTCGAACAGCGAGTCGTTCTCCTCGATGAAGTCCCACTTGTCGACCACCTGTTCCTCGAAGAAGCGCGTGTCGCCCGGATCTTCGATGCGAACTTTGTTCATCATCTGGCGCACGATAACTTCGAAGTGCTTGTCGTTGATCTTCACACCCTGCATTCGGTACACTTCCTGCACCTCGTTGACGATATACTCCTGCACCTTGGTCGGCCCCTGAATGGCCAGAATATCGCTCGGGGTCACTGCTCCGTCCGAAAGCGGCATCCCCGCCTTCACATAGTCGTTCTCCTGCACCAGGATCTGACGGCTCAGCGGCACCAGATAACGCCTCACATCTTCGTCGCGCGAGGTGATGACGATCTCGCGGTTCCCGCGTTTGATCTTGCCGAACGATACTTCGCCGTCGATCTCGCTCACCACGGCCGGGTTTGACGGATTGCGCGCCTCGAATAGCTCGGTCACGCGGGGCAGACCCCCCGTGATGTCGCCCGACTTACCCACCGCCCTCGGAATCTTGATAAGCACCGTGCCCGCCTTGATCTTGGCATTCTCCTTGACCACGATATGGGCACCCACCGGAAGGTTATATGCCCTCATCTCCTCGCCGCCCTTGTCCAAAATCTTGATGACGGGGTTCTTGGTCTTGTCCTTGCTGTCGATGATCACCTTTTCGCGCAGGCCCGTCTGTTCGTCGAACTCTTCGCGGAAAGTGATGTTCTCAACAACGCTGTCGAAAGCGATCCGCCCGTCGAACTCCGAAATAATAACGGCGTTGTACGGGTCCCATTCGCAGATCAGGTCGCCCTTTTTCACGTCCGCACCGCTCTGTTTATGCAACACCGCGCCATAAGGCAACGCGTGGCTGTACACCGTCATTCCGGTGTTGGGGTCGACGATATGCATCTCCGCCTGACGCGAAATGACAATATTCTGCGCGCCGCCGTCACCCACCACGTCGATGGTCCGCAGCTCCTCTATCTCCAACTTGCCGTTATACTTCGACACGATATTGCTCTCCACCGCCACGCCGCCTGCCACACCGCCGACGTGGAACGTACGCAATGTCAGCTGGGTACCGGGCTCACCGATCGACTGCGCCGCAATGACGCCCACCGTCTCGCCCTGCTGAACCATCCGTCCCGTCGCCAGGTTGCGCCCATAACACTTGGCACAAACCCCCTTGCGACTCTCGCAAGTCAGCACCGAACGTATCTCAACCTGCTCCACGGGCGAAGCTTCGATGGCCTTGGCAATATCCTCGGTGATCTCCTCACCGGCCGCCACCAGCACCTTGCCTGTGGTCGGATTGACCACATCCTCGACCGCCGTACGACCCAAAATGCGTTCGTAAAGGGTCTGCACCACATCCTCGTTGCGCTTAATGGCCGTCGCGGTCAAGCCCCTCAGCGTCCCGCAATCCTGTTCGTTGATGATAACGTCCAACGCTACATCGACCAAACGACGGGTCAAATACCCCGCATCGGCGGTCTTCAACGCGGTATCGGCCAAACCTTTACGCGCCCCGTGGGTCGAGATAAAGTATTCCAACACGCTCAGCCCCTCCTTGAAGTTGGACAAAATCGGGTTCTCGATAACCTGTCCCCCTTCCGCCCCGCTCTTCTGCGGCTTTGCCATAAGTCCACGCATCCCCGAGAGCTGACGAATCTGCTCCTTCGAGCCACGGGCCCCGCTGTCCAACATCATATAGACCGGATTGAACCCGTCCTGGTCCTTAGTCAGGTGATCGAGCAGCGTCTTGGTGAGCTTGGTGTTGATATTGGTCCAGATGTCGATAATCTGGTTGTAACGCTCGTTGTTGGTGATAAGCCCCGCATTATAGCTCTCCATCACCTCGTCCACGCGGTCGTATCCCTCCTTCACCAGCGCATCTTTCTCCTTAGGGATCAACACGGCATTGAGGTTGAACGACAGCCCGCCCTTGAACGCCATCTGGTAACCCAGGTCCTTGATGTCGTCGAGGAACTTTGCCGCCTTGTCCACCCCTGCCACCTTCATCACCTGCGAGATGATGTCGCGCAACGAACGCTTGGTCAGCAGCTCGTTTATATAGCCCACCTCCTGGGGAACCACCTGATTGAACAATATTCGCCCGATGGTGGTCTCCACCAACTTATCCCCAATTCTCACCTTCACATTTGCGTGCAGATCGGCCCTCTTCTCATTATAAGCGATAATGGCCTCCTCGGCACCATAGAACACCTTGCCCTCGCCCTTAACACCCGGCCGCGGCTTTGTGATATAGTACAACCCGAGCACCATATCCTGGCTCGGCACGGTGATAGGCGCACCATTGGCCGGATTGAGAATGTTGTGCGAACCCAGCATCAATATCTGCGCCTCCAAAATGGCCTCGTTGCCCAGCGGCAAATGCACCGCCATCTGGTCGCCGTCGAAGTCGGCATTAAACGCCGTACAGCTCAACGGGTGCAACTGGATGGCCTTGCCCTCGATAAGCCGCGGCTGGAACGACTGGATCCCCAGCCTGTGCAGCGTCGGAGCACGGTTCAACAACACCGGATGGCCCTTGATGACATTCTCCAAAATATCCCAAATCACCGGATCCTTACGGTCGATGATCTTCTTGGCACTCTTAACCGTCTTCACAATGCCCCGCTCTATCAACTTGCGGATAATGAACGGCTTATACAACTCGGCCGCCATATCCTTGGGTATCCCCATCTCGTGCATCTTCAGCTCCGGCCCCACGACGATAACCGAACGTGCCGAATAGTCCACACGTTTCCCCAAAAGGTTCTGACGGAACCGCCCCTGCTTGCCCTTCAAGCTGTCACTGAGCGACTTCAACGGCCTGTTGCTCTCGGTCTTCACGGCGTTGCTCTTGCGCGAATTGTCCAGCAACGAATCGACAGCCTCCTGCAACATTCGCTTCTCGTTCCTCAGAATCACATCCGGAGCTTTGATCTCGATGAGCCTCTTCAAACGATTATTCCTGATAATCACCCTGCGATAAAGGTCGTTCAAGTCGCTCGTCGCAAACCGTCCCCCGTCGAGCGGCACCAACGGCCTCAATTCGGGCGGGATCACCGGAATAACATTCAGCACCATCCACTCCGGCTTATTCACATCCTTCGACAACCGGAAACTTTCGATAACGTTCAACTGCTTCAACGCCTCGGTTTTCCTCTGCTGGCTGGTCTCGGTGCTCGCCTTATGCCTGAGCGCATAGCTCATCGCATCCAGGTCGACCTGCTTCAACAATGTATAAATAGCCTCGGCACCCATCTGGGCAACGAACTTTTCGGGATCGTCGTCCTCCAACTGCTGGTTACCCTTAGGCAACTGGGCCACAATATCGAGGTACTCCTTCTCGGTCAGCAAATCCAACTTGCCCACACCCAACTCGGCCGCCGCACCCACATTCACCACAACATAACGCTCATAGTAAACGATGCTTTCCAGCTTCTTAGTCGCAATGCCCAACAAGTAACCGATCTTTGACGGCAGCGAGCGGAAATACCAAATATGCACCACCGGCACGATCAACGAAATATGCCCCATCCGCTCCCTTCGCACCTTCTTCTCGGTCACCTCCACCCCGCAACGATCGCAAACGATTCCCTTATAACGGATCCTCTTGTACTTCCCGCAATGGCACTCGAAGTCCTTAACGGGACCGAAAATCCGCTCACAGAACAGTCCGTCCCTCTCCGGCTTATAGGTCCGATAATTGATCGTCTCCGGCTTCAAAACCTCACCCGACGAGTTTTCCAGAATCTCCTCGGGCGACGCCAGCGCAATCGAAATCTGATTGAACTGGGTGTTCGCTTTAACAATAGCCATATCTTATTTCATTTAATTACGAATTACGAATTACGAATTACGAGTTTGGTTACGCAACATTTTCAAATTGCTTCGCCTCGCCCGCAATGACGTAGTTTCTTAATCAAGTTTCACACTCAACGCCAACCCTCTGAGCTCGTGCAACAACACATTGAGCGACTCCGGAATCCCCGCCTTAGGCAAATTATCGCCCTTCACAATCGCCTCATAAGCCTTCGCGCGCCCCATCACGTCATCCGATTTGATGGTCAAAATCTCCTGCAAGATGTGCGATGCCCCGAACGCTTCCAGAGCCCAAACCTCCATCTCACCGAACCTCTGACCCCCGAACTGCGCCTTACCGCCCAGCGGCTGCTGGGTGATAAGCGAATACGGCCCTATCGAGCGGGCGTGCATCTTGTCGTCGATCATATGACCGAGCTTAAGCATATAGATCACCCCGACGGTCGCCGGCTGGTCGAAACGCTCACCCGTCCCCCCGTCGTAAAGATAGGTCAACCCGGCACGCGGCACCCCTGCCTTGTCGGTATAGTTGCCGATGTCTTCCAGCGTCGCCCCGTCGAAAATTGGCGTGGCAAACTTCAACCCCAACTCCTTACCTGCCCAGCCCAGCACAGTCTCATATATCTGCCCCAGGTTCATACGGCTCGGCACACCCAGCGGGTTGAGCACAATGTCGACAATCGTTCCGTCTTCCAGGAAGGGCATGTCCTCGTCGCGAACCACCCTGGCCACAATCCCCTTGTTCCCGTGACGACCCGCCATCTTGTCACCCACCTTCAACTTGCGCTTCTTGGCGATATAGACCTTGGCCAGCTGAATGATGCCCGTCGGCAACTCATCCCCATTGGTGAGGTTATACTGCTCCCTCTTCACGTGGGCATCCACCTCCTTGAACTTGATCACGAAGTTGTTGATCGTCCGCTCGACAAGTTCATCCACCCGAGCATCGCCCGTCCACTTCCCGTTCGACAGATTCAGGTAATCTATCTCGTCCAACATCTTCTGGGTAAACTTGGCACCCTTACCGTAGAGCTGCACCCCGAAATAGTCCTTGATACCCGTGGTGGTCTTACCACCCAGCAGCGTCCACAGTTTACCCACCAGGATCTTCTTCAGCTCGCCCTTTTTCACCTCGCCCTCGGCGGCAACCTTTTCTAGCTGGTTCTTCTCCTGCCCGCGGCTCTTCTTGTTCTCCTTGCCGGCACGCGAGAAGAGCTTGGTCTCCACAACCGTCCCGAACAGGCTCGGCTGGGCTTTCAGCGACGCATCCTTCACATCGCCCGCCTTATCGCCGAAGATGGCCCTGAGCAGCTTCTCCTCCGGACTCGGATCGCTCTCGCCCTTGGGAGTGATCTTACCTATCAATATATCCCCGGGCTTGACGTTCGCCCCGATGCGGATGATCCCGTTCTCATCCAGGTCTTTGGTCGCATCTTCGCTCACATTGGGAATATCGCTGGTCAACTCTTCCACCCCGCGCTTCGTATCCCGCACCTCCATAATATACTCGTCCACGTGCACCGAGGTGAAAATATCCTCCCTCTGAATGCGCTCACTCACCACAATCGCATCCTCGAAGTTATACCCCTTCCACGGCATAAACGCCACTTTCAGGTTGCGCCCGATGGCCAGCTCGCCCTTCTCGGTCGAGTACCCGTCGGTCAAAATCTGCCCCTTCTTCACCCGCTCGCCCGCCATCACGATGGGTTTCAGGGTTATGGATGTACTCTGGTTGGTCTTCCTGTACCGCGGGATATTATACGTGGTCACCTCCCCGTCGAAGCTCACCAGCTTCTCGTCCTCGCTCATATCGTACTTCACGTCGATCCGTGTCGCGTCGGCATAAACCACCGTCCCGTCACCCTCGGCCACAAACTGAATACGGCTGTCCGAAATAATGTCCTTCTCCAGCCCCGTACCCACGATCGGCGCCTCACAAGTGATGAGCGGCACCGCCTGGCGCATCATATTCGAGCCCATCAACGCACGGTTCGCATCGTCGTGCTCCAAAAACGGAATCAACGATGCCGCAATCGACGCTATCTGGTTCGGCGCAACGTCCATCATATCCACCTCGTCCTTTGTCACCGTCGGAAAATCGGCCTCCAAACGCGACTTGATCCTGTCCGGAACCAAAAACTCACCCTTCGGTGTAATCGGGCTCGACGCCTGCGCAATGGTGAGAAACTCCTCATCCTCCGCGCTCATATATTTTATCCCCTTCGGGCTCATATCCACCGTCCCATCCTTCACCTTGCGATAGGGAGTCTCGATGAAGCCCATATCGCTTATCTTGGCAAACACACAAAGCGAACTGATAAGCCCGATATTCGGCCCCTCCGGCGTTTCGATCGGGCACAACCGCCCATAATGGGTATAGTGAACGTCCCTGACCTCGAAGCCCGCCCTCTCTCGCGAAAGACCGCCCGGCCCCAGCGCACTCAAACGCCTCTTATGCGTCATCTCCGCCACCGGGTTGGTCTGGTCCATAAACTGCGACAACTGATTGGTCCCGAAGAACGAATTGATAACGCTCGACAACGTCTTGGCATTGATCAAATCGACCGGCGTAAACACCTCGTTATCCCTCACATTCATCCTCTCGCGAATCGTCCGCGCCATCCTCACGAACCCAACCGAGAACTGGTTGGCCAACTGCTCGCCCACAGTCCTCACCCTACGATTCGAAAGGTGGTCGATATCATCCACGTCCGCCTTCGAGTTTATCAACTGAATGAGGTACTTAATGATCTCGATAATATCCTCGCGCGTCAAAATCCTCAGGTTCGAGTCGATATTCAACCCCAACTTCTTATTGATCCTGTACCGCCCCACATCACCCAGATCATAACGTTTATCCGAGAAGAACAGCTTGTCTATCACATCCCGCGCCGTCGCCTCATCGGGCGGTTCGGAGTTCCTCAGCTGCCGATAAATATAAACGACCGCCTCCTTCTCCGAGTTACACGGGTCCTTATGCAGCGTATTATAAACGATCGAATAGTCGATCTTGGCATCCTCGCCCACTGCCTCCTTATGCAACAGCACCGTCTTCGCCCCGCTCTCCACTATCTCGTCTATCATCGCCTCATCCAACACACTCTCCCTGTCGACTATGATCTCGTTCCTCTCGATGCTCACCACCTCGCCCGTATCCTCGTCCACAAAGTCCTCCGTCCACGTCTTCAAAACCCTCGCCGCCAACTTCCGCCCCACATTCTTTTTCAAATTGGGCTTCGAGACCTTCACCTCGTCCGCCAAATCGAAAATCTCCAAAATCTGACTATCGCTCTCGAACCCGATCGCCCGCAGCAACGTCGTCACCGGCAACTTCTTCTTCCGGTCGATGTAAGCATACATCACATTGTTGATGTCCGTGGCAAACTCGATCCACGACCCCTTGAACGGAATGATACGAGCCGAATAGAGTTTCGTCCCATTGGTGTGCATACTCTGTCCGAAAAACACCCCTGGCGAGCGGTGCAACTGCGACACAATAACCCTCTCCGCACCATTGATAACAAACGTTCCCCGCGGCGTCATATACGGAATAGTCCCGAAATAAACATCCTGCACCACCGTGTCGAAATCCTCGTGGTCCGTGTCGGTGCAATAAAGCTTCAACTTCGCCTTCAGCGGAACACTATATGTCAAACCCCGCTCCAAGCACTCATCAATAGAATATCTGGGCGGGTCGATATAATAATCTATAAACTCCAACACGAAGTTGTTCCTCGTGTCGGTTATGGGAAAATTCTCGGCAAAAACCCGATAAAGACCCTCGTCCCTACGGTTCTCGGCCGTGGTATCCAACTGGAAAAAGTCGTGAAAACTCTTCAGCTGGATCTCCAAAAAGTCGGGATAGCTCATCGTGCTGTTCACCGACGCAAAACTTATTCGCTGATTGTGTGCAGTCTGCTTGGACATAATTTTAATTACGAATTACGAATTTGCGACAAGCCGAAAGCAATAAAAGTTATTTTAATTGCTGAGGCACGAATGCAAATCAATTTATTAATTACGAGTTAGCTAAGCAACGCCTAAGCTAACGCAAAATTCTTTGACTTGGCCCTCCGGTCTACTTGCTTCACAGCAGGTTATGTCCCTGACTCTCGACCCTTTGTATTTAGACGAAGATAAGGTACACAGGGTTTTTGTCGCCAAAAACCCTTGTACCTTTACCCTGTTTCAGTGTTCGCTGCCTACTTCAGCTCCACCTCGGCACCCGCCTCTTCCAGCGACGCCTTCAGCGATTCGGCCTCTTCCTTCGAAACGCCCTCCTTCAAAGCCTTCGGAGCAGCATCCACCAAAGCCTTAGCCTCGGCCAAGCCCAAACCGGTCATCTCCTTAACAGCCTTCACCACCTGCAACTTTGCCTGGCCGGCATTCACCAAAATCACGTCGAACGAGCTCTTCTCGGCAGCACCTGCGCCACCGTCACCACCCGCAGCCGGAGCAGCAGCAACAGCAACAGCCGCCGCAGCAGGCTCGATACCATACTCCTCTTTCAGCACGGTTGCCAATTCATTCACTTCCTTAACAGTCAAACCTACGAGCTCTTCCGCGAGCTTCTTAACATCTGCCATAATATTTAAAAATTTTTAATGATTAACGATTAATGATAAAACTAATTGGCCCTCGATTCCAAGGTCTTCACAAGCCCCGCGATAGTGCCACCCGAGCTCTTCAACGCCGAAACAACGTTCTTGATCGGCGACTGCAACAACCCGACAACCTCGCCTATCAACTCGTTCTTGCTCTTGATATTAACCAACGCTTCGAGCTGATTATCGCCGATGTAAACACTCTCTTCGACGTAAGCCGCCTTCAAAACGGGTTTATCCGAGCTCTTGCGGAACTCCTTGATAAGCACCGCCGGCGACTTGCTCACATTGGCGAACATCACCGCGCTCGAACCCGTCAAAACATCGTTCAAGCCTGCGATACCAGCCTTTTCAAGCGCCTTGCCAAACAGCGTGTTCTTCACCACAACGAGCGAAATCTCCTTCTCGAAACACTTCCGGCGCAGATCGGCCGTCTTCTCGGCATTCAGCTCCGAAATGTCCGCCAGGTAAAACGCCGAGTACTCACCCAGCTTTCCCGCCAGATCAGCAATAAGTATATTCTTCTCTTCTCTCGTCATTTTCTACGCGTTTTTAGATTCCACACTCTTGGCGTCGATAGCGATCCCCGGGCTCATCGTCGACGAAAGGTAAATGCTCTGAACATACGTCCCCTTCGAAGCACTCGGTTTGAGCTTAAATATCATACTCAAAAACTCCCGCGCATTGTCCGTGATCTGGTCGGCCGTCATACTGACTCTGCCCACAGAGGTGTGCACAATACCGAACTTGTCGACCTTAAAGTCGATCTTCCCTGCCTTAACCTCTTCCACAGCCTTGCCGACCTCCATAGTCACCGTGCCCGTCTTCGGATTAGGCATAAGGCCCCTCGGCCCCAAAATCCTACCCAGCGCACCCACCTTAGCCATCACATTGGGCGTACAAATAATCACGTCGACATCGGTCCAACCGCTCTTAATCTTATCGACATAATCATCCAGCCCCACATAGTCCGCTCCGGCCTTCTTAGCCTCGTCCTCCTTCTCCGGAGTACACAGCACCAAAACCCGAACACTTTTTCCTGTCCCGTGCGGCAGCGTCACCACCCCGCGAACCATCTGGTTCGCCTTTCGCGGATCCACACCCAGCCTCACATCGACATCCACCGAGGCGTCGAACTTCGTAAAGGTAATGTCCTTCACGAGCGCCGCCGCCTCCGGCAAACGATAGAGCTTGCTACCGTCCACCTTCTCAGAAGCTGCCTTCTGATTCTTAGTCAGTTTACCCATAAAAAATCCCTTTACTATTAATTCTCTACCTTTATCCCCATACTGCGTGCAGTCCCCGCAACCATACTCATTGCGGCCTCGACGGTGAAGCAGTTCAGGTCGCTCATCTTGCCCTCGGCAATCTTGCGCACCTGCTCGCTCGTCACGCTCCCGACCCTCTTACGGTTCGGTTCGGCCGACCCCGACTTCACACCTGCGGCTTCGCGCAACTGCACGGCAACAGGAGGCTGCTTGATGATGAAGTCGAACGACTTATCACCATAAACAGTAATAATAACCGGCAACACCTTCCCCGCCATCTCCTGCGTGCGCGCATTGAACTGCTTGCAGAAGTCCATTATGTTCACCCCCTTCGAACCCAACGCGGGGCCCACGGGAGGCGAGGGATTGGCAGCACCGCCTTTTATCTGTAATTTGATAAAACCAGCTACTTCTTTTGCCATTGTTTAAAACAATTTTCTTAGGCGCGAGCGCAATGAAATTCATTTCTATTGCCGAGCAACGACAGAAAATCAAGGCGCAAAGCGCGTTAATTACGAATTACAAATTACGAGTTCCCCCGAAATCCAAAATTCAACTAAAAAATCAATTAAAACTCGAAATTCAAGGCTTTCGAAGAAATTTATGCAGGGAGCATACTCAACGTATGTGACCGAATAAATTTCGAGAGTAACGCCGAAGTTCGAGGAATTAATTGGTTTTTACTCCTTTTCCACCTGCGTAAACGCAAGCTCCATAGGAGTCTTTCTTCCGAAAATCCTAACGCTGACAGTGAGCTTCTTTCTCGTATTGTCAACAGCCTCGATCGTCCCCGAAAAACTCGAGAACGGCCCGTCAGTAACCTTGACTGTTTCGCCGACAAAGAAAGGAACCTCGCTCTCCTCCTCGCTTGTGCTCATTTCGTCCACCCGACCGAGAATACGCGCCACCTCGGCCGCCCGCAACGGGGTTGCCTTCATCTGACGCCCATCCTCACGCGAATCTCCGAGGAAGCCGAGCACATTGGGAACATTGCGCAAAATATGCGGAATATCACCCGTGAAATCTGCCTCAACCAACACATACCCGGGATAAGACACCTTCTCCTTCGAAACTTTCTTACCGTTCTTAACAGTAAAAAACTTTTCCGTCGGGATCAGCACCTGTGTGATACGATCGTGCAAACCACGGTGGCGGATCTCGGTCTCGATATACTCCTTAACCTTCTTCTCCTTACCCCCGATCGCCCGCACAACATACCACTCTTTCTGAATCTCTCCCATCAGTACAGCAGTCTATAGACAGTTTTCATCAGGTTTTCGAACGCCAAGTCCATCACCAACACCACGACGGCAAAAATAAGGGAAGCAACCATCACCAGCACTGTCGAACCTTGGAGCTCTTTGAAAGAGGGCCACGAAACCTTGTGGACAAGTTCTTCGTAAGCCTTCTTAACGTAATTCACAAATCTCTTCATAAGATCACAAACTTAGCAGGAGCAGAGAGAATCGAACTCCCAACAATGGTTTTGGAGACCACTATTATACCATTTAACTATGCTCCTAAAATGGAGGAGGCCGAACCTCCCCCAAAATACTTACTTCAAGATCTTGGTGATCTGCCCTGCACCGACCGTGCGGCCACCCTCGCGAATAGCGAAACGCAAACCTTCGTTCAATGCAACCGGAGTGATCAACACAACCTTAATGGTCACGTTATCACCCGGCATCACCATATCCACACCTGCGGGCAACTCAACCTCGCCCGTCACGTCCAAAGTCCTCAAATAGAACTGCGGACGATACTTGTTGTGGAACGGAGTGTGACGACCGCCTTCTTCTTTCTTCAAGATATAAACCTCGGCTTCGAACTCGGTGTGCGGAGTGATCGATCCGGGCTTAGCCACAACCATACCCCTCTTCACATCCTTCTTGTCCAAACCGCGCATCAACAAACCGACATTGTCCCCTGCCTCACCCGAATCGAGCAGCTTACGGAACATCTCAACCCCCGTACAAGTCGACGTAATAGGCTTCTGACCCAAACCGATGATCTCCACCGGATCGCCAACCTTAATAATCCCCGTTTCGATACGGCCCGTCACCACGGTACCACGACCGGTGATCGAGAACACGTCCTCGACAGGCATCAGGAACGGCTTTTCATTTTCGCGGGGAGGAATCGGAATATAGCTGTCCACAGCGTCCATCAACTCCATAATCTTGTCTTCCCACTGAGCCTCGCCGTTCAAACCGCCCAACGCCGAACCACGAATGATAGGTGCATTGTCGCCGTCGAAGTTGTACTTGCTCAAAAGGTCGCGAACTTCCAACTCAACCAAGTCCAACATCTCGGGGTCATCCACCATATCGCACTTGTTGAGGAACACCACGATCTTGGGCACATTCACCTGCCTTGCCAACAGCACGTGCTCGTTGGTCTGAGGCATAGGACCGTCCGTAGCAGCAACAACCAAAATAGCACCGTCCATCTGGGCAGCACCCGTAACCATATTCTTCACGTAGTCGGCGTGACCCGGGCAGTCCACGTGTGCATAGTGGCGGCCTGCGGTCTGATACTCGACGTGCGAAGTGTTGATCGTGATACCGCGTTCTTTTTCTTCGGGAGCGTTGTCGATCGAGTCGAACGAGCGCAACTCGCTCAAACCCTTCTTACCCAGGGTCTGCGTAATAGCCGCAGTCAGGGTCGTTTTACCGTGGTCAACGTGGCCAATCGTACCGATGTTAACGTGAGGTTTCGACCTGTCAAATTTTTCCTTTGCCATAATTGAAATATTTTTTAAGTGTTATTAATTTCTTCTTTCTCCATCGAGCGGAAGACGAGGCTCAAACTCGCGACCCTCAGCTTGGAAGGCTGATGCTCTATCAACTGAGCTACTTCCGCAATCTTTTGTTTTCGGCCCTCGCGCGATGGATTACTCAGTCGCGTTGCTCCTTCGTGATCCATTGGCGGGGGTCCATTCAAGATTTCAAGAAAACCGTTCGCTTCGCTAACTCGATTTCAGCAACAATTTCCCCGCCTTTCAAGCAAGCTTGCGGCAGGAAAATTTTTGCTGAAACATTTTCATCGTCGACGAAAATCGTTTCTTGAAATCTTGTGGGGGAAGATGGATTCGAACCACCGAAGGCGAAGCCAGCAGATTTACAGTCTGCCCCATTTGGCCACTCTGGTATTCCCCCTGCCTCGTTTATTCAAGTTTAGGTACCTTATATACAATAAGGTGAAAGTTTTCTGTTCAATCGCGGGATTACTCGCCTCTTCCGAATCCCTCCCATCGTGCGAACGAAGTGAGCCGATGGAGGGATTCGAACCCCCGACCAGCTGATTACAAATCAGCTGCTCTGGCCAACTGAGCTACATCGGCATTCAGGCTCGCACTCGCACACACCCATCCCCGCTCTCTAAACCGCCCCTTTCGGGAGTGCAAAGATAGACATTATTTTTTGCCCCGCAAAAAAATACGTATTTTTTCGCTGTCGCTTGGCTCACGGGATGAGCGCAGCGAAGCGGGGTGGTATACACCTTCGCAGGATGATTATCAGAAGATGTATGATGCTGCTGTTAATAGNNNGGGGTACAGGGTGGGAATATTAATGGGTATAGGGGTACTTGGTATCCCGCCAGTCCCGGGTATCAGGGGAGTGGTGTTGCTGGGGTTGAGTTTAAGTTTGGTGATGGTTCCTCCACCCTCTTCTTCTCAGCTTCAGGCAACAGTGGCGGCTCCCTTCAGAGCACGCGCGGGTATTACTGGTCTGCTACGCAGTACCCACCCCTTGCCTCCACCGCCTACCACCTGTCCTTCCGCAGCGCGCACGTCCGCCCGGACAGCAACTACAATGAGACCACTCGCTTCTCCGTCCGGTGCATTCGCCCTGCGTAAAGAGCAATGGACCAAACAACACAACAACGATTAGCGATTAGCGATTAGCGATTAGCAGGCTAC
>QMCD01001410.1_pt1 | contig 14625 bp, 13 predicted proteins | sample 1821841 | NCBI WGS metagenome assembly QMCD01 (sample SAMN01991225, study PRJNA193472) | Termite gut metagenome, whole genome shotgun sequencing project. | isolation source: worker | host: Macrotermes natalensis | reverse complement strand
TATGCCGTAATTATGAAACAACTTTTGACTCAGCTGAGGAAATGGTTAAAATCGCGGCTATAATATTATTGTTGAATAAAATTTAAACAGACTCTAAGTAACAGAAAGTATTTAATGCAACATCACTTAACCGTAATCGGCTCTTGTTGTTGCAGATAAAAAGTATTAAACAGGTCTGCGACCTTAACACAGGTTAAAGATAATCATTTCGCAATTATTTTTAGAAAACAACGATATTTTCCGATATATTTCTTAATTTTAAGACATTGCACCTTAAAATTTATAGAATTATGAGCAGAGTGATAGATAAAAAATCGGCGCCTCATTATTTCTGGGGCGACAAATGTAGTAGTTGGATTCTCATGAACAGAGATTCCTTATCAGTGAAAATCGAAACCATGCCGGCCGGAACACGGGAGACTTTACACTTCCATACCTCCTCACGGCAATTCTTCTTTGTACTGAAAGGTACGGCAATATTTTATGTAGAAGGTAAAAAAGTAACCGTAAAAGATCAGCAAGGTATACTGATAGAACCTATGATGAAACATTATATTGCAAATGAAACATCCGAGCCTATCGACTTCCTGTTAGTGTCTCAGCCAGACAATGACACCACGAACGACCGAACCGATCTCGAATAAAAACATAAAAAAGGATGCCTCATTAAGCATCCTTTTTTATTCCGGATACTCCATTCATAATCAGAAAACTACCTCTGGCACAAACCGCCTCATACCCCTTCCTGATAATAGCATGTATATCATGAAAATAACTTACTGACTATTGAACTTATCATCCACGGCATTTGTTAATTTTATATATATTATTTGTTAATCATAAAAACAACTAACATGAAATCAAAACTATCTGCTACACTGCTGGCGATTGCCATTTCATTTATTTATCCACTTCCAACAGAATCATGTACCGGTATAACTTTGAAAAGCAAGGGAGGAACCACCATTGTTGCACGCACTATAGAATGGGGTGGAAGTAATCTGAACAGCCAGTATGTTATTGTACCCAGAGGGTATACCAAACAATCATATATCCCCGGAGGAATTGGCGGCATGTCTTTTACGTCCCGTTATGGATATGTGGGACTGGCTGTGGAACAAAAGGATTTTGTAGCCGAAGGCTTAAATGAAATGGGACTTTCGGCCGGACTATTCTATTTTCCAAATTACGGAAAGTATGAAAACTATGATACTGCAAAAAAAGAAAAGAGCATAGCTGACCTACAACTCGTATCCTGGCTGCTAGGTGAATGTAAAACAGTAGACGAAGTAAAAGAAGCGGTAAAAAAAGTATGCATTATGAGTATTGACCCACGAGCCTCAACTATCCACTGGAGATTTACCGATACATCGGGGCGTCAACTTGTACTTGAAGTTATAAATGGTCCCCCCCTGTTTTACGAGAATAAGCTGGGAGTCCTTACAAATTCTCCGGGTTTCGAATGGCATATGACGAATCTCAATAATTATGTTAACCTATTTACGGGTACAGCACCTACAAAACAACTGGGGAACACAGAATTAGTATCTTTTGGTGCAGGAAGCGGCTTTCTGGGTATACCCGGAGATATAACGTCTCCATCCCGGTTTGTCCGTGCGGCTTTTTATCAGACTTCAGCACCACAACAAGAGAGCCCTCTGGCAACTGTTCTTCAGTGTTTTCAGATATTAAATAATTTTGATATACCGATAGGAATAGAGTTTCCAATAGGAGAAGTGCCCTCCGATATACCTAGCGCTACACAATGGACTTCAGCTACCGACATGGAGCACCGCATTATTTACTTCCGCACTATGTATAACAGTGCTATCAGAAGTATCGACCTGAACACTATTGATTTTTCCAATATCCAATATAAAGCAGTGCCAATGGATATCATAATGCAACAACCTGTAGATGTAATAAATATAAATTAGAAAACGAATATAAAATAAAAAAGGATGCTTATCTAAGCATCCTTTTTCTATTTTCGTAAAGTGATAAATCAAAACTTATTTTCATAACGTATCACTTACAACTCTTACACCTTAGTCTACAGGTACCTCAAAAGCATCACCTGCATCTACTACACGGCCAACGCCATTGATTTCAAGGAAAGATGTTCCTTTGCCTTCTCCGAATGAACCACTAAGGTAAGCAACCTGATCGTCTTTCTTAACCAGCCCTTTGTCTAGCATAGAGTTAAGAGCCTTCAGGAAATATTGCTTATGCTGGTGAGTTGTAAATCCTGTCGATTCCTGATAACTTGCCTGTATTCCGTAGCATACTGAAAGTTGACGGGCAACTTCGTTACTACAGCAAACAGCATAAACAGGACACTTACTGCGGAATGCTGCAATTGTACGAGCTGTACGCCCAGTATAGCTATCTGTGATAATAGCAGCCAGACCCAGTTGAGTTGCAGCTTTCACAGCTTGTTTTGCAAGGAATGATGTAGTATCATATTCCTCATCTTTAAACGGAACAGGAATAACTTTTTCGTCCAGTTTAGATTGCTCTGTAGTAGCACAAATCTGTGCCATTGTACGAACAGCTTCCAATGGATATTTACCGTAAGCTGTTTCACCACTCAACATCACAGCATCAGTTCCGTAGTATACCGCATTCGCGATATCTGTTACTTCGGCGCGTGTAGGACGTGGATTCTCGATCATTGTGTGCAACATCTGAGTTGCTACGATAACCGGTTTTTTGTATTCAATAGACTTACGGATAAGCAAACGCTGGATTGCCGGAATTTTTTCCTGTGGTACTTCAATACCAAGGTCTCCACGCGCAACCATCACACCGTATGCTGTTTCGAAAATTTCGTCGATATTGTCAACACCTTCCTGATTTTCGATTTTAGCGATAATCTTGATAGGGCTGTTATATTCGTCAAGGATTTTCTGTACATCCAAAACGTCTTGTTTGTTTCTTACGAATGAGTGAGCGATGAAATCCGCTTTATTTTCGATCGCGATCTCGATACTTCTTTTATCTTTTGCTGTGATAGAAGGAAGATTTACGCTAACACCCGGTATGTTTACACTCTTACGGTTACCGATAGTTCCATCATTCTGGATTTCGCATAGCAGGTAATCAGCTGTTTTGTCAATAACTTTCATTGCAGTTTCACCATCATCAACGAGAAGCGTGCTACCTACAGGCACATCCTGTACGATACTTGGATAAGAAACACCAATTTGCTCTTGTGTGGAAAGGAAATTCAAATCTCCGACAACTTTAACTTTATCGCCTGTTTTTACAATGATTTTTTCTCCTGACGCATTTTTAGCTGTACGTATTTCCGGACCTTTAGTATCCATCATGATACCAATGTAAGGAGATACTGCGCGTACATTTGTCATTACTTGAATAAAGCCTTCTTCTGTCATGTGGGCTGAATTCATTCTAACAACGTTGATTCCTGCGTCATACAACGACTTGATGAAATCAACATCACAACGCATGTCTGAAATTGTAGCTACAATTTTCGTTTTCTTCTGAGTCATAAATGCAATTTAATTAATGTATATAGTTCTTTTTTTATTCTAATCTTCTCAGGCCTTTTTTGTCTTTCGAAAAAAGTCTATTGCAAGTTCGTATGAAAATAGCCCCAAGCCGACTACTGATCCTTTGCATGCTGCCGCAATCATTGATTTGTGCCGGAATTCTTCCCGTGTATGGATATTGGATATATGCACCTCCACGACTGGCGTATTCACAGCTTTGATAGCATCATGAAGGGCAACAGATGTATGCGTATAGGCTCCTGCATTTAAGACGATTCCATCAAATGAAAAACCCATCTCATGTATTTTATCAATCAGCGCTCCTTCGTGATTAGATTGGAAATATGATAGTTCGCAGTCCGTATAGGTTTGTTGCAACTGGGAGAAGTATGTTTCGAAAGAAGTATTCCCGTAAACATCCGGTTCCCTTTTACCCAACAAATTCAAATTTGGCCCGTTTATTATCAGTATCTTCATTTTTATCAGCTATTTAGCGCCGAATTCAGCTATTTTGTTTGTTTAGAGGACAAAAGTACTACTTTTCTTTGAAAGAAGTAACTAATATTTTACAATTAATGTAAATTAATGAACGTTTTTAATAGTGGAAGCAGTAGTAAAATTTATTTTGATTATACTGCCTCGCCCAAAACATCTGATACGATTGGATATTAATTCAAATCATTCAGTGCCTGTATTATATCAGCCTGCAAATCTGAGATATCTTCCAATCCGACAGACAGACGCATCAGATTATCTTCTATTCCCATCACTACTTTCAGTTCAGGCGAAAATGTCCCATAGATTGTGGACTCGGGATGAATTATCAATGTTTTATTATCAAACAAGTTTGTTGCACGGCGGATAACCTGTAGTCTGTCCATAAATTTATAGCACGCCTTTTTGCTCTCCAGGCTGAAAGTGAGCATAGCGCCGGGATTACCACGAAATAGCGTATCCGATATTTTTTTATAAGGAGAGCTTTCCAATTTCGGATAACCCACTTTTACAACTTCTTTCTGGCCAGCAAGGAATTGAGCCAGTTCGTATGCCGAAGCAGACATTCTTTCGTAGCGCAATTGCAGCGACTCCATTCCCAAAGCCTGCAAGTAGGCAGCCTCGGGATCCATAGCCGCACCTATATTACGTGCAATCTCACGTTTCAGTTTGAATGAGAACTGCGACGTTCCTTCTTGACGGGCTACTGCAGCCAATCGCTTATTCTCTGCCCAATTGAAAGTACCATAGTCGAGAATAGCACCGCCGATAGTTGTAGCACCGCCGGAGATATATTTTGTAGTAGATACCACTTCGATATCCACCCCGGCTTTGCGGGCATCGAAACCACACCACGGAATGATAGTAGTATCTACAATCATCGGCACATTACGCACCTTCAACACCTTCGATATTTCGGGCAGATTGGCTATTTCCAAATGGGGATTTGTTATCAATTCACAGAAGAAAGCACAGGTATTTTCATCAATCGCCGAGGCTATTTCTTCAATATTATCTGTATTCACAAAACGCACTTCAACTCCGAAAGCCGCAAGCGTAAACTTAAACAACGAAAAAGTATTTCCAAACAGGTGTGGAGAAGTCACAATATTGCTTCCCGCATAAGCTATTGTAAGAAATGTATTGGATATAGCTGCCATACCGGAAGCTACCACCATTACATTTTCAGCACCGGATGCTGCCTTTATTTTACGTTCAAAATTCTCAACCGAAGGGTTCGTTATCCGGGTATAGGTATGGGATGCTACCTCCTCTTTATACTGGAATGCGGCGGCAATACTTTCCGAATCGGAAAATTCGAAGGCTGCATTACGGTATATAGGCATCGCTATAGCACCGTGTACATCCTGTTTATTAAACTTTTCGCTGATAATGCGGGTAGAAAATTTCTTGTTTTGAGAGTCGTTTTGAGCCATCAGTTTATGACATTTGAAAATTAAAGTTCAAAGGTAAAAAAGACTTATGGAATATTCATTACAATGTGATGAAATATAATCCTAAATACCATAAATATGGCAGACACTTTCTATTCCCAGAAATCGAAGAAATGATGCACAGGGCCGTGCCCCTTCCCTATTTCATATCCGGCACCGATAGTGATAGCTTTATTCATATAATCTTTAGCCTGTCTTATAGCATCGTTAAGAGGCAGTCTATGTGCGAGATACGCAGCTATGGCAGAAGAGAATGTACAACCCGTCCCATGCGTATTTTTTGTATGGATACGTTGCGAACTCAGTTCTATTATTTCATCGGTTTCGGCGTTATAGAATACATCGGTCAGTTTATCCTCTGTCAGATGTCCTGCTTTCAGCAGTACGGATACTTTGTTCCCAAACGAAAGATCTTTAATAACTTTTGGCAACTCCTCCTGACTTCGAATCTTTTTGCCCAACAATATCTCGGCTTCGGGAATATTCGGGGTTATAACCCTGACAAAAGGGATGAGCTCGCTTTTCAATGTTTCAATCGCCTCATCCTGCAAGAGTTTATCACCGGATGTGGCAACCATCACAGGGTCGAGGACAATGTTCTTTATATTATATCGTGACAACGTATCCTTTACAGCCAGTATAAGCTCCGAAGAATGGAGCATTCCGATCTTTATCGCATCGGCGCCGATATCATCCAACACCGATTTTATCTGTCCCGATACAAACGGAACGGGGATAGGATGCACATCCGTTACACCTATTGTATTTTCATCTACTACGGCCACAATGACCGTTGCTCCGTAGCAACCGCAGGCCGAAAAAGTTTTCAGGTCGGCCTGTATCCCTGCTCCCCCGCTGGGATCACTTCCCGCAATGGTAAGTGCTGTTTTATAGTGTTTCATATTTTAATTGAAAGTTGAAAGTTGAGAATTGAAAACGGAATACAATAACTTTCAATTTTCCATTCTCAACTTTCCATTATATACTATACCGCCCATTTTTCCAATCGCCATGCGCTATCCCAGAATATCCATTCCATTCTGGAACACATGACATATGCATCGGTCATCGCCTGCTGTTGTTGCAGGGTACATTTATCTGCAAGTTCGTCGCAAATGGAAATGGCAGTTTTTACCGACAGTTCGAATTCTTCGCCGCCATATGTATTTATCCATTCCTGATAAGGGTTTTCACCTTTTATCTGATGTTCGAGAATATAATCTCCCACCTCTTTGTAAATCCAGAAGCAAGGTAATACAGCAGCAGCAATTACCTCCACAGGAGCGCTTGCCAGTTGCCTCAAAAGAAATGAAGTATATAATAAACAACCCGGAGATGGTTCAGGTTTGGATGTGGAAGATATTTTACTGACAAAAGTTTCGTGCAATGCTTTTTCTACCGCTATACTATCTCCGGCAAAGTGGATAAAAGCCTCTATATGCTCGGGGTTACTGAGCTTTGAAGCTATTCCGGTCAATACCTTGCCATATTCGGCAAGATATAGGGCATCCTGCTGAATGTAGAAGATGAATTTTTCCCTGTCGAGCGTACCATCTATCAATCCCTGAATAAAGGGTTGTTCCAGTATTTTATTATATATCGGTTTTGCTGCGTTCCATGCCTGTTCACTCCATTTCATAGCTATCTATTTTTTGATTTGTTTATGATTTCTTTTAGCTGACGGGCAGATTGCTGCGGATCAGGAGCCGACATAATGGCCGATACCACCGATATTCCATCTGCACCTGCCTGTATTATATCCTGCGCATTCGTCAGGTTGATACCTCCTATTCCCACACTGGGATGTCCGGATATGCGGGTTATTTCACCTATTCCCTCCAATCCTAAAGCTGGCGCTGTGTCTGTTTTAGTCTGCGTACCGAATACAGGCGAAATGCCTATATAGTCTACATCGAGATTATTAGCATCTATCGCATCTTGAATACTTTCAACAGAAAGGCCAATAATCTTATCTTTACCAAGTAGCTTGCGGGCAACTGAGTAGGGCATATCACTTTGTCCGATGTGTAGCCCTCCGGCATCGCAGGCCAATGCAATATCGAGCCTGTCGTTTATAATAAGTGGTACATTGTAAGATTTCAGTATGGATTTCAACTTCATTGCCAGATTATAAAAATCCAGCGTAGAAGCGTCCTTTTCCCTCAGTTGTACCATCGTCACCCCACCTCTCACGGCTTCCTCTACAACCGTTTCCAATGGTCGTCCAAGCGAAAGCGAACGGTCTGTAACCAGATACAGGCTCAAATCGAATGCCGCCATCTTATTTTATTTGCTTTATAGTATCCTTTATTACCGCTTCATCCAGATTGTAAAGTTCGTCCAGAAAATTAACTTGTAAACTTCCGTTTCCAGAAGACTTGTGGGCGGCAATTTCTCCGGCAATACCCATAACAGCCATACCATGCGTAGCCGCTTCCAGCATATCACCATTGACTGCAGCAAAGGCTGCAACAACTGCCGTAGCCGTGCACCCCATACCCGTCACACGTGCCATCATCGGATGGCCATTCTCTACGGTGCAGGTATTCTCTCCATTGGTAATATAATCAGTCTGCCCACTGACAACTACCACTGCGCCTGTTTGCCTTGCCAGTGCCTTAGCAGGATCGAGAGCCGAATCAGAAGAATCGGTGCTATCGACACCTTTAGTCTGTACATTCGCATTCCATAAGGCCATTATTTCGGATGCATTCCCCCTTATAATGGAAGGCTTACACTCTTCAATTATCTGTTTGCACACTTTTGTCCTGTAAGTGGTTGCCCCTGCCCCTACCGGATCGAAAACGATCGGAGTATTTTTAGCCAGAGCGGTTTTACCCGCTATTAGCATAGCTTCCACCCACTGAGGTTCAAGAGTTCCGATATTTATTACTAATGCAGATGCTATACTCGCCATTTCGGCGACTTCTTCGAGCGAATGCGCCATAACAGGGGATGCCCCAACAGCCAGCAGCCCATTGGCAGTATTGTTCATCACCACATAATTTGTGATGTTATGAATTAAAGGGGACTTGCTTCTGACAATATTTAAATCCCTCACTAAATTTTGAATATCAATCATACCCAGATAATATTAAAAATAAAAAGCCGCTTCGAATAGTACGAAACGGCTTATAGATGTATGTTTATTATAACTAAAAATCTAAAACACGACCGTTTTCCTACGATGCCCATTACAGCACATCAGGTTCAAGGGTTTAATCTCAGCTCTTTCAGGAAAAGAACACCCCTAACAGTGACATGCAAACTTAACGAAAATTATTGGAGAAACAAGTCGTATTTTGAAAGAAGTTTATCTATGTATATAGCTAATAGCTTCTAACCATTAGCTAATAGTTCTTTGATGTATTTACAGGCCCCCTCAATCCCCCAAAGGGGGACTTACGAAGAGAGCAAAAGTCGACAGATAGAAAATAGAGAAAAAGGTGTATCCTTTGTTACTTTTTGAGAAAACTGTAGGGGCGAATAAACATTCGCCTGATACTTATTTGTGGACGAATGCTTATTCACCCCTACGAAAGAATGCAGAACATGTTACCTTTTTGCATCTTTGCGAGTACCATCTTTCATCCGCAATTAAGATGAAGTTACGGAGTTTTTTTTCAGAAGAGTGACAGGATGAAAAACATGTAAAAAGTGTCAAGTTTGTCAAGTTTTAGAGTCCCGTTCGTGTTAGACTACAAATGACGAATAAACTGACATTTTGTCAAAAATATCAGATTGGCAAATATTTTGAACAAGTGTAAACAGACAATAGTTATATAAAATACAAGCAAACAGAAAAACTAAACATATGAATTTCAATAATTTTACAATCAAATCTCAGGAGGCGATACAAAAAGCCATTGAGATAACAAAAGAAAAAGGCCAACAGTCTATAGAACCGGCACACATACTTATGGGAGTAATCATGACCGGGGAGAATGTCGTGAATTTCCTCTTTCAGAAACTGGGAGCAAATCCCGGTCATTTGACGAATATATTAAGCAAGGAGATCGATTCCCTTCCGAAAGTTTCGGGAGGAGGTGAAGCGTTCCTCAGCCGCGAAAGCAATGCTACACTGGATAAAGCTGCCGAATATGCAAAGAAGATGGGTGACCAGTATGTTTCCCTCGAACATATATTATTAGGTGTATTATCAGGCAAAAGCACGGCGGCGCAGATGCTCAAAGATGCAGGTATATCCGAAAAGGAACTGCAACCGGCCATCAATGAACTACGTAAAGGCACGAATGTAACCAGCCAGACTGCCGAAGATACTTATCAGTCACTGGAAAAATATGCTATAAACCTGACTCAAAGAGCCAAGGACGGAAAGCTGGACCCCGTTATCGGCCGCGATGATGAGATACGCCGTGTGTTGCAGATACTTAGCCGCCGCACCAAGAACAATCCTATACTGATAGGCGAACCGGGTACGGGTAAAACTGCTATTGCCGAGGGGCTTGCGCATCGTATTGTACGGGGTGATGTTCCTGAAAACCTGAAAAGCAAACAGATTTATTCTCTGGATATGGGCGCGCTGATTGCAGGGGCAAAATATAAAGGCGAATTTGAAGAACGGCTGAAATCTGTAGTGAATGAAGTTACCAAGTCGGAAGGAGAGATTATCTTATTTATCGACGAGATACATACATTGGTAGGCGCAGGTAAAAGTGAGGGAGCGATGGATGCAGCTAATATCCTTAAGCCGGCATTGGCAAGAGGAGAGTTACGTTCGATAGGCGCGACTACACTTGACGAATATCAGAAATATTTTGAAAAGGACAAGGCTTTGGAGCGCCGTTTTCAGACTGTAATGGTGGATGAACCGAGCGAGGCCGATGCAATCTCCATCCTGCGGGGACTGAAAGAAAAATATGAAAATCACCATAAGGTGCGTATCAAAGACGAAGCTATTATTGCTGCTGTGCAACTGTCGAGCCGCTATATATCCGACCGCTTTTTGCCCGATAAGGCTATCGACCTGATGGACGAGGCTGCGGCAAAATTGCGTATGGAAGTGGATTCCGTACCGGAAGAACTGGACGAAAAGAGCCGTCGTATCAAACAACTCGAAATCGAACGTGAAGCTATACGCCGCGAGAATGACAAGCTGAAGGAACAAGAGCTATCTAAAGAAATAAGCAGGCTGAAAGATGAAGAAAAAGACCTGAAAGCCAAATGGCAATCGGAAAGAGAAGTTATCAATAAGATCCAGCAGAATAAGATAGAGATAGAAAATACCAAATTCGAAGCGGAAAAGGCCGAGCGCGAAGGCGATTACGGAAAGGTTGCCGAACTCCGTTACGGTAAATTGAAAGAATTGGAAGATGGTATAGGCAAACTGCAAGGACAACTGCATGAAATGCAGGGAAATCAGGCAATGATAAAAGAGGAAGTCGATTCATACGATATTGCTGATGTGGTTTCCCGCTGGACAGGCATCCCTGTCAACAAGATGCTGCAAAGCGAACGGGAGAAATTACTGAACCTCGAAGTGGAATTGCACAGGCGTGTCGTGGGGCAGGATGAAGCTATTTCTGCCGTATCGAATGCGATACGCCGTAGCCGTGCAGGACTGCAAGACCCCAAACGTCCCATAGGCTCGTTTATATTTCTGGGTACGACAGGTGTCGGTAAGACCGAGCTGGCGAAAGCCCTCGCCGAATTCCTGTTCGATGACGAGAATATGATGACCCGTATCGACATGAGCGAGTATCAGGAAAAATTCAGTGCTACCCGGCTTATCGGGGCACCTCCGGGATATGTCGGTTATGACGAAGGGGGACAATTGACTGAAGCTATCCGCCGTAAGCCGTATTCGGTAGTCTTATTCGATGAAATAGAAAAGGCGCATCCCGATGTTTTCAATATCTTATTGCAGGTATTGGACGACGGACGCCTGACCGATAATAAAGGGCGTGTGGTAAACTTCAAAAATACAATCATCATTATGACGTCCAATATGGGTTCTCCATTGATCCGGGAAAACTTTGCGGGAATAACACCAAAGAACCACAACGAAGTGGTGGAGAAAACCAAACGCGAAGTGTTGGATATGCTGAAAGTGAATATGCGTCCCGAATTCCTGAACCGTATCGATGAGACAGTTATGTTCGAACCATTAAATCTGGCACAGATAGAACAGGTTGTCCGCATACAGCTCGAAGGCATAGTAAAAATGCTGAAAGGCAACGGGGTGAAACTGGAATTTACAGAAGAAGCTATTGCCGGGATAGCGCAAATGGGTTATGATCCTGAATTCGGGGCACGTCCGGTGAAACGTGTTATACAGCGTACTGTACTGGATACACTATCGAGACAACTGCTCGCCGGAACAGTAGATAAGGAGAATCCCATCATAATAGATATGAAGGATGGGGAGTTGAGTTTCAATAACTAAAGATGTGGATATAAGAAATCCGGTTGATTTGCTAATCGACCGGATTTCTCCCATTTATGAGGAAATATATTGATTGCCTAAAAATCTAACGGAGCAACTTTTTTTATTAAAAAAAGTATTCTTGTGATTTTTTAATACATTTGTACGACAAGTACTTATAGTAGTAATAAAACCATTTAAACTATGAAAAGGAAATCATTCACATTAAGCATTATCACTTTATTTTGTTTAACACTTGGGCTGGCAACATCATGCAACAAGGCTCCGGTACCCGCTCCAACATTACCCTTAGAAGATTTTTTCAGAAACCCTGAAAAGGCTTCATATCAGATTTCTCCTGATGGAAAATACTTTTCTTATACCGCACCCTACGAAAAAAGGATGAATATCTATGTGCAGAAAATAGGGCAAGATTCAGCCGTAAGAATTACCTCGGAAACAGAGAGGGATATTGCCGGATATTTGTGGGGTAATAATAATCGCATCCTATTTCTGAAAGATACCGGAGGTGACGAAAATTATCAGCTTTATGGCGTTAATATAGACGGCAGTAATCCACTGCCACTTACTGCATTCGAAAAAGTGCGTACTCAAATCATTGACGACCTGCCTGAGATAGACAGTGAAGTCATTATCGGGCTGAATAAAAGAAATCCTCAGATATTCGATCCTTACCGTTTGAATATTGAGACCGGAGAGTTGACAATGCTCGCTGAAAATCCGGGAAATATTCAGGGATGGATGACAGACCATGACGGCAAACTGCGTGTCGCCACTGCTATTGATGGAGTAAATCAGAGCCTTCTGTACAGAGATAAAGAAGAGGACGCTTTCAAAGTCCTTATAACCACGAGTTTTAAAGAAACCCTCAATCCTTATTTCTTTACATCTGATAATCAGAAACTGTATGCAACATCGAATATAGGCAGGGACAAAGATGCATTGATCATATTCGATCCTCAGACAATGAAAGAAGATGAAAAGCTCTATGAAAATGATAAATACGATATATCCGGAGCATCATATTCTCTAAAGGACAAGAAGTTGCAGTTGGTTGCATATCAGGGACATGATGGCATAAAACGTCATTTCTTTGATGATAAATTGAAGGGCATATACGATAAGATTTCCTCTAAGGTAGCAAACAGGCCGTTTGGCATTAATAGTCAGAACAAAGAAGAAAATATGCTGATTGTCCGCACGTACAATGACAAGACACCGGGAGCTTATTATGTCTATGATGTGGAAAAAGACGTGTTGACACATATCGCCGATATTTACCCGTGGCTGGATGAAAACAACATGGCGACAATGAACTGTGTCACATATAAAACACGTGATGGTCTGGAAATAGAAGGATACCTGACACTCCCGAAAGGATATACCATGGAGACTGCGAAAAGCCTGCCTGTAGTGGTTAACCCGCATGGAGGCCCTTGGACCCGTGACGGATGGGGATTCAATCCTGAGATACAGTTTCTGGCAAACAGGGGTTATGCCGTGTTCCAGATGAATTTCCGGGGTTCTACCGGATTCGGCAAGAAGTTCTGGGAAATATCATTTAAGCAATGGGGAAAAACAATGCAGGACGACATTACAGACGGTGTGGAATGGCTGAAGGCAAAAGGGATAGCCAATCCTGATAAAATAGCCATATACGGAGGAAGCTATGGAGGATACGCTACTTTAGCCGGCCTTACATTCACCCCCGATCTCTACACTTGCGGAGTGGACTATGTAGGTGTATCGAACCTATTCACATTCCTAAATACGATACCTCCATACTGGAAACCGATGTTGGATATGATGTATGAAATGGTAGGTGATCCGAAAAAGGACAGCCTTCTGTTAGCCGGTTCTTCTCCGGTATTTCATGTAGATAAGATAAAAGCTCCACTATTTATAGCGCAGGGTGCAAACGATCCACGTGTAAATAAAGATGAATCGGACCAGATGGTGGCAGCTCTGAAAAAACGAGGAATAGAAACCGAATACATGGTAAAGGATAATGAAGGTCACGGATTTCATAACGAGGAAAACAGATTCGATTTCTATCGTGCTATGGAGAAATTCTTAGGAGAACACTTGAAAGAGAAACAGGAGGCAGAGATGAAATAACATCCTCTAGATATAATTAAGAATGGGTAACGACTAAGCTACCCATTCTTATATTTTCTTATCTGTATATTATTTACTCTCTTTTCCGTTATTCAACTCATATTCAACACGGTCTTTGATGTATTCTACCTGATTCTTGCCTACATCGGCTACATTTTTCAGGTTGCGTTTTGCTTTGCTGGCAAATTTATTCATATCGTCACAAAAACCGTCTAATTTGCCTTGCTTATACAGTCTGCTGACTGCGTAAATTGCTACAGCCCCCAAGGCTGCTCCTATCAATACTTTCTTCATAATTATTCTATTTTATCAATTAGTAATTCTATTCTTTCTTACGGCTAAACAGGGATATTATCCAAAGCAGCACAACGGCACCAATTGTGGACATAACCAGATTACCTATAATACCATTTACACCCAGACCGAGTAACGTAAATATCCATCCGCCGAGTAAACCTCCGACTACTCCGACTATGAGGTTAAGGATAAGACCAAAACCACTACCCTTCATTATTTTACCGGCGATAAATCCGGCTAATATACCTATTATGATTGACCATATAAATCCCATAATTTCTTATATTTACTTGTTAATATTGTGAAGTTTGAAATCTCCTGTAGTCTACTGCTTTTACCA
>QMCD01001409.1_pt1 | contig 14626 bp, 11 predicted proteins | sample 1821841 | NCBI WGS metagenome assembly QMCD01 (sample SAMN01991225, study PRJNA193472) | Termite gut metagenome, whole genome shotgun sequencing project. | isolation source: worker | host: Macrotermes natalensis | reverse complement strand
AAAGGAGGCGTGGGAAAATCGACGATGACGGTACTTCTTGCGAGTTACCTTCATTTCACCAGGAACCTGAACGTGGTGGTCGTGGATTGCGACTCCCCGCAGCACAGTCTCGCAAACATGAGAGAGAGGGACAAACGGGCCGTTTCAAAGTGCGGCAGGCTCATCGACGAGGCAAGACGTGTAGCCGCTCGCGATTGGCGGAGAATGGAACTACAAGTATGTATAGGTCCATTCTACATTATTTAAATAGAATTACTGGTGATGCGTTAATTTTTGAAAAATGCTTGTAACAATCAGTATGTAAGTACATTATAGCGATATTTTTTATTTTCGATTTGAAATCATATAAAACCGAATTAATGAGTATAATAATTAGGAACCGTGTTTATATGCACATTTAACCGATATGCAGGTTGAATTATGCTCCAAATAAAAAATTAACGCATCAGTAGTAATCCGAATCCAGGAACTAAAAGCGTCATCCTGAACGAAGTGAAAGTTCTCGGACGAGAACCTTCACTTCGTTCAGGATGACAGGGTGGAGCGTTCAGGGTGACAACTCGACTGTCATTCCCTCATTATGCCTCAAAACTTCGGGGCGGAAACTCAGTATGACAGCCTTTGTTCAAAGGACAGCGGTAGATGCAGATCCCTCCGCCTTACGGCGTAAGTTAATGTGAGTTTCGTGAAATATAACTAAATGAATATTAGCTTTATTTAGTAGTGATTGACACTTCCACTCCACTTTTCCGCGCCTCATGGATCAGATTTTGTATTTCGTCGGGCAATTCCTCTATCGGGACTATCATGTCGTCGACCATCACCAAACTGTTAAGCGGATTCCACTCGATTTGCCTCCGGGTGGCAAACCGATTATCCAACATATGCAAATCCAAGGTATCGATGATCATTCCCGATTTTGCGCTCACCGTCGAGCCTGCCGTGCCGAAGTGCTCGAATATCTCGCTCGACCGGATGTATGGCTCGAATGATTTGTCGAACAGGAAATTGAGACGACCCACGGTATATACGATCGCCGCCGCCCATATCTCCTCACGACCACGACACAGGGGAGACTTGGGCAGATCATCCAAAGTCATGGTCAACTCAACACATAGCTGTCCGTACTCCTCGTTGAGCCTCTCGTTGCAAAAATCACGAACCATACCGATGACTTGCCCGACTTTTGGGTTTTTAGTATTTTTACCATCTTTCATGTGAAAAATAATTGATTGAACGTTAGTGTAAAGTTATCGAAATACATTGTCTTGCCGACGATTTCTGTAAAGTTTTTTCGGCACAACTCAACTCCATATTGCTTGTGTTCGCTCGCAGGTCGCCTGTTGGAATGACATTTATTACCGCGCTTGTCGGCGCGGGTGTGTACGTAGTGTTGTATGTAGCGGGTGCGTTCATATTTTAACGTGTGGCAAAAATAGGGAAACAACCTACGCGCGTCAATCCCGCATGTATAGGATTGAAACATAGCGCAATACCACTCGATTATGGGTGGCCATGCCGCCCTTTCGCCCCGTGGTGAACCCATTGTGTAGCCATGTTCTCTCCTTGCGCCCCAGCCGAGCATAGCAATAAAAACATCGTGACAACTTCGTCCCGAGAGAGGTCGGCAGGTCGGGTGGGCGGAAAAAAACGTTTCCCACTACCCGTACCCGCGACTTTTGTGTTTATAAATATAACGATAATATCCTATTTATGTGCAATAAAATATGAAAACCGATGATTTCAGGGTGACGTACCTCATCGGACGCTACCGGCTCGGTACGCTGACCGAAGGGGAACGCGAAGAACTCGACGCATGGATAGCCGCCGATCCCGATAACGGGCGGATATTCGAGTCGGTTGTAAATGTCTCCGCGTATGGAAAGTATGCCGAACTCTCTTCGATCGACCGGAAAAAAGCGTGGAGGGAGTTGACCGTCGGCCTCCGGAGAAAACGTGCGCCGGGCGCAATGAGGCACAGGGTTATCGGCGTGGCGGCAGCGGTGGTTTTGGTCGGCGCCGTATTGGGAATAACACACGAATGGTTTGCCGTGAACCCGGTGATCGATGTCGAACGGATCGAACCCGGAAGGGCGAAGGCGATACTGACACTTGCCGACAATACCGAGGTGGTTATCGACGGCTCGGCCCCGGATTTCATCACCCAGGAGAGTGCCCGGATCGGGCTCGGCAGCGGAGAGGCATCGTACCACGACGTCGACCGTAAGGCGGTGAATGTCTATAACGCCATCACCGTTCCCCGGGGCGGAGAGTACAAGGTGACCCTCTCAGACGGAACGCAGGTGTGGCTTAATTCGGATTCTCATATAAAATATCCGATGCACTTCCCGGAAGGCGAACGCAGGGTGCTCCTTCGCGGAGAGGCTTATTTCGATGTGGCGACCGATACAGGGAGTCCCTTCGTGGTCGAGACCGAGCTCCAGACGCTTGAAGTTCTCGGTACCGAGTTCTCGGTTTACGCCTATCCGGATGATCCACGTACGCTGACCACGCTGATCGAGGGAAGTGTGCGGGTCGCCGGGAAAGTCACCGCAGAGAGTGTGGTGCTCGCTCCGGGAGAACAGGCGCAACTCGATGCCGCAGGACAATCCCTTTCGGTCGCGAGGGTCGATGTCCGTAATTTCACGGTGTGGCGCGAAGGCCTGATCAATATTCAGAACAACTCTCTCGAACAGGTGCTCGACAAACTGTCGAGGTGGTATGACGTCAAATTTGTCATGACGGACGGCGGGCTGGAGGATATGGCATTCGAAGGCGATATACCGATGGGCAGCAACCTCGGGACGGTGATCAGGATGCTGGAGGCGGCGGGCAAGATAGATTTCATTGCGCGTGCCGGGCACATCGAGGTCAGAAAGAAATAGCGCGCGCCGCCGTTCGGCATAAAAGAAAAACGGAAGGGTGTGCAGACCCTTCCGCGAATTTAACATCCCCTGCCGCATGTCGCGGCAGGATCAAAACTCAAACAAATATATGAAAAAAATCTACCATTCCCATTTTTCCTCCGGAAAATGGAAAAAAACGATGCATCTGATGAACCTCAAGATCGCAATTATGTTATGCTGTATCGGCAATCTCTCTGCCGGCCCCCTCTTGTCGCAGCAGGCGACATACGACGTCTATTTCCGCGACGTGAGCATCGCCTCGGCCCTGGATCAGCTTAAGAGCCAGACCGGGTATACGTTCGTTCGCATGGCCGGGCTGATTGACAAGACCGAGCGGGTGACCGTTTCGCTGAAAGAGGCCACCATCGAACAGATACTCGACCAAATGCTGGTGCCGAAAGGTTATTCCTATCAAATCGCCGAGGGGATAGTAGTGATTACGGAGGCGGAACAGCCCGCCGGGCAGGCCCCCGCGAGCCCACGTGTGATCACCGGCTCCGTCCGGACTTCCGACGGGGTGGCGGTTGTGAGTGCCAGTGTGTATGTCAAGGACAACCCGCGGACAGGTACGGTCACCGATGCCGCCGGACGGTTCAGCTTGACCCTTCCCGACAACAGGACGGTCACGATAGTCGTTTCGTATATCAGTATGGTGTCGCAGGAATTCGCGCTTACCTCCCAAAACGATTATGCCGTCACGTTGCGTGAAAGTTCGGTCGAACTGAGTACGGTCACCGTGAGTACGGGTTATGTGGAACTGAATAGGGCCCATGTGACAGGCGCTGTGACGGTGATAACGCAGAAAGACCTTGAAAACCTCTCATTTCAGAGCCTCGATCAGGCGCTCGCCGGGCTCGTTCCGGGACTTCTCTCCGTTTCGACCAGCGGTGCGCCGGGTGCGCGGGCAGAGATACGCATACGCGGGGACAACTCGATCTCGGGCAACAAGGAGCCGCTTTGGGTCGTCGACGGACTTCCCCTGCAACAAGGCGTGGCGCCGATACAGGACCTGACGAACGGCGACATACAGCAGTCGATCCTCGATCACGGGGTAGGTAACCTGTCGCCCTCGGATATAGAGTCGGTTACGATACTGAAAGACGCCGCGGCGAGTGCCATTTACGGTGCGATGGCTGCAAACGGCGTTATCGTCGTAAAGACCAAGCGCGGCGGCGAGAGCCCAGTATCGGTTACGTACAGGGGCAGTTTCGCCCTCGGGCAGGCACCTGTGATGGACGACTTCGGGTTTATGAATGCCGCCGAGAAAGTCCGCTTCGAGATCGACCTGATGGAGGAGTTCGGGCAGAGGGATATGAATAACGGGCAGGTTTCATACCTGTGGTTCGACTGGAAGCGCGGGAGCATATCAGACGACGAATATTATGCACGGATCGCCGAATTGAGCGCGGTGGATGTCAACCGGTTCAAGGAAATATACGGGGTGACTTTCTCACACGACCACTCGCTCTCGATGAGGGCGGGTTCCGAGAAGTTCTGGTTCTACGGCTCGCTCAACGCGCGCGATGAGAAGGGCGCGCTAAAGAGCAACCGTTTCAACCAGTTCGGCGCAAATATCAAGATCGGTTACAACCCGCACAAGAATATCACAGTGGATTTCGATCTGACGGGCGGTTTCCGCGAATCTAACGACCACGCCTCGGCGGTCAACCCATTCAACTACGCCGTATTTGCAAACCCCTATGAAAAACTGTACAACGAAGACGGGTCATACGCGGCCGACAAGTCGTGGTTGAACGACAAGAGCCTCCTCTCGGCGGGCTTTGCCTATGAGAATTTCAACATCCTGAACGAGATGGAGAACACGTTCAACAAGCAGAGGGCGTCGGACATCTCGACCACGCTGAGCTTCCGCTGGAAGATCACGCCCCAACTGCTTGCCGAACTGCACGGGCGTATAGGATACTCGAACAATAACGGCGAAAGGGGAGCCGCCCCCGGAACGTACACTTCGAAAACCCAATACTGGTCGCTCTATCCGTTCGGGGGTACCGGTATAGAGTTGCCCGAAAAGTTCAATCTGGGCAACATGACGACCACCTCGGGCAACGCCACATCCTACTCTGCACGCGCATCGCTGTCCTATAACAACTCTTTCGCCGACAAACATTTCCTCAGTGTCTTTCTCGGTACGGAAATATCGAGTTCGGAATCGCGGGCTTCGAGCATGAGGCTCATGCAGTACGAACCCGCATTCCACTTCGGCACCGCGCCCGATTACGGGTGGACCGTGAATTTCGACCCGAACATACAGCGCGCCGTCGGCGGTCTTGGGGCCTACTCTTATGGCAACATCAAAAGGACGGCCAGCTTCTTGAGCTCGCTGACTTACAGTTACGACAACCGCTATGTGTTCAATGCCAACGTGCGTTTCGACGGTGCGGGGACGATCGACGCCAAAAACCGCTTCACGCCGCTCTGGTCGGCAAGCGTAAGATGGAACATCCACCACGAGAACTTAGTGAAGGAATATGTGCCTTTCATTTCGGAACTTGCAGTCCGCGCCGTGTACGGCTTCACGGGAAACATCGACCACCGTGCGCTGCCTTATTCGTGGATCATCCTCTCCGGCGCGAGGTATGCGGGGCGGAATATAGCCAATAACGTATATTTCCCGAATCCGAGCATTAAATGGGAACTGAAGAAAGACCGCAATATAGGCGTCGACTTCTCGTTCTTCGACAACCTGTTCGGCGGGAGTTTCAACTATTACGACAACGTGACGGAGCGTCTTTTGGGCTCTACGCGCACGGCTCCCTCGTTCGGGAACCCGCGTCTGGTTATGAACGGCTACGACCTTTCGAACAAAGGCTGGGAGTTGGGACTATTCCTCAGACTGCGATTCAGCGACGACTTCCGCTGGAACGTATCGTTCAATATCGCTAAGAATGTCAACAGGGTGAAAAACTCGAAATTCGCGAACCCGTTCGAATACGACCAAGCGAAAAACAATAAATGGGAAGGTTTCACGGCCAACGACATAGAAAATTATCCCACCGGAACGACATTCGGATACCGCTACGCAGGTGTCAATCCCGACAACGGCGAGGCTATGTTCTACCTTTCCGACGAGGCACGCAGGCGTTGGGCGGAGGCGGCGGAGGTCGACATATCCGAAATCCCCCTCACATGGGACTTCAACGCATGGACGTTCCCCGAGGAGTTGATATACAAGATAAGCGAACGCGACGAGTGGTTCATGCTCTCGATGACCAAGATCGGACAAAGCCAGCCAGATTATTACGGCGGCTTCACGAGTACGTGGCAGTGGAAGAACTTCGAGTTGAGGGCCGGGTTCAGCTACATGGCAGGCCACACGATTCGGTCGTTCGACGGCCGCAACTTTATCTTCGCAGGCAACAACAATCCTAACAGCACTTCGGAACTTTACGGACTGCGTGTGAACGTGCTCAGGGAGACGGCCAACCGCTGGCGCGTGCCGGGCGACGAGACCGATGTCCCTCGCTTTACCAAGGGGACGTCACTGTATTTTAAAATGAACTCATCCGACCGTTTCCAGAAGGGCGACTATCTCCACATGCGCGACCTGTCGCTCAACTACTACCTACACGGTCGCATCATCGAACGAATAGGCATGGAATATGTCAGGATCGGCATACAGGTTGACAACCTTGCGACCTTCACCAAAGCGCATAGTACCGACATAACCACGGGTAACGCCTTCGGTTATCCTCGTACGCGCAAATATTTGTTGAACCTTCAGTTGACATTCTAAACGGACAATAAGCCATGAAAAAGATATTCATTTTCTTCGCCCTAAGCATTTTCCTGGGAGGTTGCAACGACTTCCTCGACGTGAAACCCGCCGGGACGAGATTTCTTACCGAGCTCGATGCCGTTGCGAGCACCATGGGCGCCTGGATGCACAATTTCAAGGCAAACTCGCGAAGGACGGCCGACACGAAGGACGCCCCGGCACCGTGGCTCTCCCACCAGTGGAGCGGCTACTACCGCATACAGTACATCGACGTATGGGCGTTCACTACGTGGGACACCCGCGCCAACCCGTTGAGCGAAAACGACAAGAGGCTCATCGACCGCGCGCAGATGCGCAATGACTGGAGCGTCTATTATGACCTGATAGGGTATATGAACCTCGTAATCGTCGAAGGCAGCAGGGCCGACGGCGACGAAAAACTAAGGGATATACTGTTGGGCGAGGCATATATTCAAAGGGCCTACTGCTTCTTCAAGCTACTCCAGTACCATGCTCCGGTCGACGACCCGTCGACAGGCATTCCGGTACATACGGGGATAAGCCTGTCGCCGGAGGAGTCCAACCTGTCGCGCAGGCCGCAGGCAGAGGTCTACCGCCAGATACTGTCCGATCTGGAGCAGGCGGAGATCAGACTGGCACGCACAGCACCCGATCCCGCTTTCAACATCATGTACAGTCCCGACTGGATCTACCGCATCGTCTCGCAGATATATCTCTACAAGGCCAGTACGGCGGCCGGCGAGGACGGTGACTGGGCAAATGCCGCCAAATATGCCGAATTGGCGCTGAAAGTCCCCAAGGGTGGCGTGATCACACTGCCGTATGATTTCGATGCCGTTTGTTCGCAGGTGATGAACAACGCCCCCACCGCCATGACATGGGGCAGGGGATACCCCGAAGCGTTGGGAATGTCCGGAGGGTTTCGCATAACCACCGGCGCGTTGGTACCAAACACTTACAATTACAGCATCGACGTGTGGAACACACTCTACAAGGATGGCGATTTGCGCAAGACGCGCTGGTTTCTCGCAGCGGCCAATTACACGAAGCCCTCCTCGCAGGTAATCCAAACCGATCTCGACCCTGGCCGGAAGACGGTGGCCCGCTCCAATTACAATCCCACGCTGATCATAATGCGCCTTGCCGAGCAGTGGCTCATCCGCGTCGAAGGACTGGCAATGTCGGGCGACATCACCGGGGCGCAGGAGGCGCTCCACACGTGGCGTACGCTACGCTATACGAACGCCGGGCAACTCGCGATGCCCTCGACGGCGGAAGATATACAGCACGAGGTGTACCTCGAACGCAAGCGCGAATTTCTGGGTGAAACCGACATTCTGTGGCTCGATATGAAGCGCTTCAAGGTGACCGAAACGCGCACCGTGCAGGACTTCACTGCCTCTCTCACGGCCGATGACTTCCGCTGGCAATTCCCCATACCGGAGGACGAAATGACGTATAACAACCAGATGGTGACCAACCCCGGATGGTCTACCCTGGTCTACAACTAAATGATGAAAAAGCGAAACGATATGAAGACAAAATATTTAATAGCGGCGTTTTCGTTCCTGGCGGCGGTCTCATGCACGCCCGAGAGCTCCCAATTCTACAACTTCGAGTATACCGTAGACAAGGTCGTGTGCCAAGCTAACAGCAACTATTTCGTCGCCGACGGCATTTCGCAACTCGGCCTCGAAGTGAAGCTCTACGCAAAACAGGGGACCTACACCGACGTGAACGGCCGGGAGCAGATACGCTATATGGAGATTCCGCGCGAAAGGTGGCGCGAACATACGATAAAGTTCTTCGACCGCGCGGGCAAGGAAGTACAGCCCAGCATGACCTCCACGACGATGGCCCCCGGCGAATATGAGTTCTACGCCGAGGTCGACGGTATGCGCTCGTCGAAACCGGTGCTTCAACTCCGCGCCGAGCATCCCGAAACGGGCGAGCCTATAGCCGAACAGCCCGAACCCGTGTTCTTCACAATGAACGTCAGGGCCGCCAAACCGATACCTGCGAAAAAACGCATTCCGGTCATATTCCACATCGTCGACATGGAGTTGGCGCGCAACACCGAGCAGATAATCGATCCCGATGCAGTGTACTATGTGATAGACCAATGGAACAAAGTCTTCGGGCGCAAGCTCAGCACTGCGTCGAACGGGGCCAACACGAACCTCGAATTCGTACCCGCGGTAAGGGATCCCCGAGGCAATATATTGGCGGAACCGGGAATAAACCGCGTCTACACGGCGGACGGCAACATAGCACGCGCCGACATTTGGACGAATACCAACCTATACTGGGATTACGACAGGTATCTGCAGGTTTACATCATGTCGCACTCGTCGTGGAATCCCGTCTACGCCGCCGACCAGTACAGACGGACACTGCCTTGTGCGTTCGCCGGCGACAGTTACGACGCACAGGCGTTGCCGCTTCCCGCATCTGTGACCATGAAATCGGGGCTCGATGCGGCGGCGCTGGCGGCATGGAAGGCCAAACCGGATTATCTGGAAAACGTGGCGCTGGTGTTCCACAAGACCAAGCAGCCGTTCGCCAACCTCACCACCGACTATGTGTCGCAGATGGCCGGGTTCCTGGGCGTGATCCCCAATATGGGGGCCAGCGAAACGTCTTACCATTTCGGGACCCCGAAAGTGTACACGGACGACTACTGCGACGACACGTTCATGTTCAACGCATATTACACCAACAACGGATGGGGTAATCTGGAGAACAGGGACTACGGCAGCCTGACCGTCAAATATACCGTGACGCTCAACGCAGCCAAAAACGCAGGAGTGCCGGGCTACCCGTGGATAATATACGAATCGGCCAACGCCAACGAAGCCGATTCTTACCAGACAGTGGTCACACAGGACCAGGCGCGCCGCATAGAGTGGACGCTCAACAATGCAGTGGCAAGGCAGGCGTGGAAGGACGATTATGCGATAAAGCCGGTCGAGTGAATTGAATGAAAGGTCGGCCGTACCGCGGTACGGCCGACCCTAAAACAACAAAATGGATAGCAGATGGTCGTCGATCATTTTGCCGCGCAGTATGCGGTAGGCGTTTTTCTTATGGAATTTGACCGTGTTGACCGATATGCCGAGCAGGGAGGCTATATCGTCATTGGTCTTGTCGTCGAGGGTCAGCAATACCACTTCGCGCTGATGTGCCGGCAGTTTGCAGACCTCGCCAAGCAGCAGGCGGAACGTCTCCTCCTCGATGAAAAAGAGCCTGTCGTAGTATGAGCCGTCGCCCGCTCCTTCGTTGTAGTCGATCATCACGTTCTTGCTTCTCAGAAGATTGAGCGCTTTGTTGCGGGCCGATACGTACATATATTTTTGGAGCGCCCTCCGGCTGTCGAATACCGCATCCTGTCCCCACAGCGATATGAAGACGTCGTGTACGACGGACATGCCCTCCTCGCGCGAGGCAACGTATCTCGCGGTATAGAGCACCAACGAGCTGTAGCATTGCATGAAGACCGTCTCGTAATCGAGATATGTGCCGTCGGATAATTTTAACTTTTTCTTTAGCATCTGCCCGGGAGTTATCGCTGTACATAAGACACCGGTACAATATTAACCAAAATCGCCGATAAACGCAAAACAACTAAAACACTACTATGAAAAAGAGGATTCTGACATTCGTTTGTATCGCCGCGATCGCTTTCCCGGCGATCGCGGCCTCGCCCGAGGAGGTGAAACGCGAACCCCCCGAGTATGACAAAGCGGAAAACGTTGTCGATGCCATCGTCGCGCTGCACCCCTGCAAAACCGTGTTCGTCGACTTTTGGGCGACGTGGTGCGGCCCGTGTAAATTCGCATTCCGGCAGATCGAGCCGCTCAAACCGTGGATGGAGGAGAACGGGATAGTGAAGGTATACCTGGCGGCACACCACTCCGATCCCACGGAATGGGAGTCGATGATAGGCGATATAGGCGGCGAACACTACCGGCTCAAAGAGGAGGAATGGAAAGCGGTACTTGCGAAATACGGGATCGAGGGAATACCGACGTACCAGATATACAACAAGAAAGGCGAGAAAACCTACCAACAGACGGGGTTCCCCGGCATTAAAAGATTACAGGCGGAGTTCGAAAAGGCGCTGTGATTAACGCAAGTTGCGTGCAAGGGCTCGGACTGAGGCAAATCGGTTTCCGAGGGCTCGGAAGGAGCAAAACCGGTCTCGTTCATGGCGTCGCAGACAGGCGAATATACCGTTACATGCAGATTGGTATAATCGCCTGTCTGCGATGCCATGAACGAGACTAAATATACACCTAAACCACCCGCCGCAGTGTTTGTCTCGCGGGTGGAGCGCACAATATAAGTGAGAGTGCCGAGCAATACGTCAATCCAAATGTGAAATAACGGTAGTTCTCTTCCGCAAAAGAGACCGCCGCGGATTCATTCCGCGGCGGTCTCGATGCAAGAGTGAATAAGGACGCTATTCGTTGACGGTGATCTCCACCTGTCGCTGGTAGACCTTATTGGCGTCGCCGATGGCTTCGGCCGGTTTGATGCGGTCGCTGCCGATGCCGTAGCTTTTCAGCATCTCGATCACATTCGCCAGTCGCTGTTCGCTCAGCTTCTGGTTACGTGCCGTGCTGCCGTCGGCAGATGCCTCGCCAACGAGGCTGATCGTAAACTTGTTGTTGCGCAGGTATTCGGCCCATATCTTCAGGCGTGTAGCCTGTTCCTTGGATATGACCGCGCTGCCCACCTCGAACAGGACGCTGAGGCCCGGAACTTCCGCCGCAACCTTTGCGGTCGGCGGAGCCGCGGCGAGCTGCCTCTTCAGTGCTTCGTTCTCGTCGCTGAGCTCGCGCATCGCCCTGTCGGCATCGGCTTTTGCCTTGTCGGCGTTGCCCACATAGGTATCGTACTGCTTTTGCAGCGCGCTGTGCGTCGCCGTCAGGTCGTTGTACTTACGCTTGTAGGTGCGGTGTTTCGCGCCCAGGAAGTTGTAGCGGAGGGTGAAAGCTCCCGAACATATTGCCTCGGGCGCCATCGCGTGGTCTGGCGAGAACATGTACTTGTACTGCCCCTTCAGACCGATCGTCACCCTCGGCGACACGTCGTATTCGGCCCACAGGACTCCCGGGAAGTAGATCGCGTCGTATTTGTGGCGGACGTTCTCGCCCGTTACCCATGCACGCGAAGCCCAGTTGTCTTTGACCTGAACGCCGGCCTGCTGGTTGGTCGGGTCTACCCACCTTTCGTAACCCATGCCGAGCGTGTAGTTGTTGCCGTTTGCGTAGAGCATTCCCGCCCCGACCCCGAGGTAGAGGTTGAAGCGTCCGCACGTGCGTTTGTTCGCAAGTATCTGCGCGAGGTTGAACTCGAACGTGAGGTCGGCGCTGTGGTACATCGTCCACATCTTGCCGTAGGCTATGCCGCCCTCGTTGGTGACGAGCTCGGTGATGCCCTGCCCGACGGCGAGCGCCGTGGGGACGGGCTGGAACTCCCCGAACCGCTGTTCGCGCCTGTACTGTGAGAACTCGTAGTTCAATCCGAACCGGATCCACGGGCGCAGGTTGTAGTTAACCCCGCCCCCGAACGCAGGAGCAATGGACATGGCCGCGGACGGGTTGACGTTGGTCATCGCCACTCCCGTGGCATACGACACGCCGCCCTGACCATATATGCTCCAGGTCTTCGTGCGCAGGGATTTGTACTCCTGCGCCCCGGCATCCGTGACGAGTGTCACGGACGCCAGCAAACCGGCACATAATATTATCAGTAATCTATTCATATCTTTCATTCGGTTTAAGTCCGTAATGTTCGGTTGCCGGTTAGGGCTTAGCTACGAGATTCTGCAACTCTGTAACTATCGACGCCAACTGCGTATCGATATTTCCGCCTACCTGGAGCTCGGTGGTTACGCCGGCGATAGCAGTCGCAATAGCTTGAAGCTCGATCGCCATATTGCCGTCCATAGTTCCTACGGCGGTCGCGATGTTACCGATAGCGGTTTCGATCGTCGAGAGCGTTGCAAGAGCGGTATTGATATCGGCCACGTTGGTTGCCATCGAGCTGAGAGAAGTGTCGATCGTTCCGAGTGCGGTTGCCATCGTGCCGACAGAGGTCTTAACGTCGGCCATGTCGAGTGCCATCGTGCCGATGTTGGTGTCGATGCTTTCGATTGCGGTTTTCATCGCGTCGAGTGCCAATGCCAAAGCGCCGGTAGTTCCGAGACCATCTGCAACCGTAGTGTTCAGCGTTGAGATTATGGTTTCCACGCTGCCGATGCTGGTGGCAAGGCCGCTGACTGCCGTTTCGACCGCTTCGGTAGCCGTTTTCTGGTCTGCGAACCCGCTGGTAACCGCTGTGGTCAGCGCGCCGATAAGCGTCGGCAGGTCGCCGATCGCGGTTATCTTACCGTCGATAGATGCGATAGCCGCTTCGACTGCTCCGGTAGCCGTTACCTGATTTGCGAACCCGTCCGTAACCGCCGTGTTCAGCGCGTCGACAAGGGTTTCGAGGTCGCCGACATTGGTGACAAGCTCGTCCGTCTTAGCGGTGAGCGCGTCGATAGCCGCTTCGACAAGGCCGGTAGCCATTTCCTGGTTTGCGAACCCGGTCGTAACCGCACCGTTCAGCGCGGTGATAACGCCGTTCAGGTCGGTCGTCTGCGCGTTGATAGCCTCGACGATAGCCGTTTTCAGCAGGTCGGTAGCCTGTGCCTGGTTTGCGAACCCGGTCGTAACCGCTTGGTGCAGGGTGGTGATAACTCCCTTCAGGTCGGTCGTCTGCGTGTTGATAGCCCCGACAATAGCTGTTTTCAGCAGGTCGATAGCCTGTGCCTGGGTAGCGAGTCCCTGTGTGACCGCCGTGTTCAGCAGGTCGAGCTTCGCATTGAGCGAAGTGGACATGTTGTTGATAGCTGCAATCAGCCCCGTGAAGTCGGAAATGTGCGTATCCGTCTTCTCGTAAGCGATGTCAGGTGCATCCTGCTGGCAGGATGTGAACGTTGCCGCGCCGAGCGCGATTACCGCGACGAGCGCGGTGGCGAAAAGTTTTTTCATAAACATTTGTTTTTAGTGAATAAAAAGTAAAAAAATTGGTATTACCATGTATTTGTTCCATGCTGTCATGCTGAGCGTCGGTTCAGGGTGACAGCCTTTCTCAAAGAACCTTGTGTTTCCAAAAAAGCGGCGGGGGGACGGCTGTAAATAAACCCGCACAGATTCATTTCTACAGTATGAAAAAAACGATGTCCCCGCGCCGCCGTTGTCGTGCGCTTACGCGCCTGTTACAAAATGCCTTTGCGCCGCCGCAAGGCGGCTCAACAAACCGTCATTCAGAGGGGGCGGAGCCCCCGTAGGAATCTACCGCTGTTGTCTTTCTTTAGGTATAAGGTAGATCCCTCGTCGCTGCGCATTCTCAATGGCCGCCGGGCAGTGCTCGGCATTCAACTCCCTATTGCTCGCGTTCGCTCGCAGGTCGCCGCTCGGGATGACACGCTTGCGCGTGTTTTTGCTTAGGGGCTTGCGCCCCGTTCAAAGAACCTTGTGTTTCAAAAAAGGCGGCGGCGGGGATGGTTGTGAACACACTTTACACTTTAATTAACCTTTCGTATGAAAAAGATTTCCCCGCGCCGCCCGTTTCCGTTGTCGTGCGTGTTCTTAAAAAGGCGGCGGGGGGACGGCTGTAAATAAACCTGGATGAATTTTACAGCATGAAAATATATCCCCGCGCCGCCGTATGGTGGTTACAGGTCGAGCCCTGCGCGGACGACGATCTCCGAAAGCCCGATGTTGTACGATACCGACGCCTGCGACAGTGCGGGGCTGTACGTCGCCGCGAGCGACACGGTGGCCGACCCGTCGCGGATAACCTTCATGAAGACCGCCGAGGCGAACGCCTTGAGTTCCGCCTGTTTCGACTGGCCGATTGCCGCCGCCCAATTTTAAATATTCAATATTTTAGTTGGGTTTTAATTTAT
>QMCD01001408.1_pt1 | contig 14633 bp, 12 predicted proteins | sample 1821841 | NCBI WGS metagenome assembly QMCD01 (sample SAMN01991225, study PRJNA193472) | Termite gut metagenome, whole genome shotgun sequencing project. | isolation source: worker | host: Macrotermes natalensis | reverse complement strand
ATCTGCGCGCCCTCGTACACCTTGCCGTATTCGGTTGCGTCGCCCACTTTGAACACCTGCATCATTCCGTGTCCGTCGGCTACGGTCGTACCCTTCAAAGCGTGGTTCGAGGGATAGGTAGCGTCCTTTTCGAACGCGGCGGGATCGGTCGTCTTCTTAATAACCGGCTCTCCGGTAAGCGTCGATTCGTTGATAAGCAACGAAATCGCCTCCAACAACTCGCCATCGGCAGGAATCTCCTCGCCCGCCTCCAAAATAACAACATCGCCGACAACGACATCTTTTTTCGGTATCTGGCAGACGTTCCCGTTGCGTATGACCTTAACCAGCGTATCGTCGTTAACTTTGTTGAGTACCTCGAATTTCTTGTTGGCACTCAACTCGAAGAGAAACCCAACCACCGTGGCCAGCAATACGGCAACCAAAATACCAGCAGGTTCGAAAAAGACGCTCCCGCCGGCATGACCCGAGAAAAATTCATAGCACGCCACACCGACCGATAACGCCAGCGCGACCAGCAAGATCACAATGATCGGGTCAGTGAATTTCTCCAGAAAAAGTTTCCATAGAGGTTCCTTTTCGGGTGGTGTCAAGATGTTTTCGCCGTGTATTTTGCGGCTTTCAAGGACTTGTGCATCAGTCAAGCCCGTATAATGGTGGCTGGATTGCATATAATTTACATGTTTAGAATTTCGGGGAATGCTTTAGCTTTCTTTTTCAAGTTGTCGATCAATGCTTTTTCAGTTTTGTCCAACTGTCCGTCGCCTTGAATTTTCTCCAGCAGCCATTTTGCCTCCTCGTTGTCAATTTCGCCGGGAGAGGTTTCGTCTTCCAAAAGAAAACTTGTAATAGCCTCAATAAATAGCGATTCCCAAGTCGGATCGTTATCCTTGCCGGATACGGCATCATTCAGTTCGAAGAGAAATTCAGCCTCTTCTTTGTCGATTTTGCCGTCGGCATACAACACTTCACGGAGTTGTTTTACTTCAGCCGCATCAATGACACCATCTTCGAGGATGGATTTTTTCAGTTCACACAATGCATTCATAATTGTTACTTGCGGACTCGCGCCGCACCTGTCCTTTGCAGGTGTTATTTATCGTTGATTTATTATTCTGTCTCTTCTGTTGTTTCAAACATACCTTTTGTCGATACCCCTCTCCGATGCAATCTTCTGTTTTCCCACGGAGCCATCGGGTGTTTATCTCGCCATAAACCGCGTTGTTCTTGCCTTGCTTCTTCCTCTAATGCCGCGAGTTCTGGATCTGAATTATGCTCTTTATAATGCCACGCATAGCCTGCCTTGAGCATCTCACGACTTAACTCTCTGCCGTCTTCCAAGTATGAGAAACTCAATATTCGGCCATATCTGTCCGATTCTACACAATAGACTTTAACGATTTGCCCTTGACATAAATCACCCAAATATTCTTTCGCTTTTTTTGAAAACGGCATTCCTCTTTCAGGTGCATCAATCCCATCCATCCTTACTCTAATTGTTGAGTCTCTTTCAATAAGCAACTCGTAAGTATCGCCATCAAGTATTTTCACCACTTTCCCGCTGACAAACTCTTGCACTTTGTTACCGCCACAAGAAATTACCAAAGAGCAGAGAAGTATGGCCGACAAAATCCTCCTACTCGTCTTCATCATTTTATTCAGTTCCCAACGATAAAAGTATTTGCACAAAATCAATTACGGAAAAAGCAATCATTGCTATCCCAATAATTTTACAAGCGACATTGACAAAGTATTGAGGTGTGTTCTTCTTGTATTTCCGTTTATTGTAGATCAAACGAGGTAATACCATCCATATAAAAAGACCGATGATAATTTTGATAATTGGGTTAATCATAGGGATAGATTGGATTGTTAATTTAAAAAGGGAGAATTACCCCAAGAGATAATTCCCCCTCTGTTAGGTTTACATGACCATGCCATCACGGTACATTTCGTTGACTCTGCGCTGAATTGCATCGTATTCATTGCCCAGATTTTGCTTGCGCTCCACGCCGTTACCAAAATTGCCCCGAATAACTTGTAGGGCTTTTTCATCAAGCCCTCCCGTCAGCGGGGAAGCAACGTTGGGGCGACTCTCCAAAGGTCTCGTATTTGAAGGAGTGCCGGGCGAACTTGTTGCTGCCTGAGATTGAGTCGGGGCTGCTGTTTGAACTGTTTCTGGAGTCTCTGGCTGAGATTGAGCCTGCTCTGCGACTGATGCCTGGGTCGGATCAGATGCCTGTTCACCGGATGCCGTCGAATTTTGAACGTCGGTCGGCTTGCCTGCATCGTTTGTGGTCGCACTTTGCCCCTGTGTTTCGTCAACAGGAACGGTGGAAGGTTGTTCTATCGCAGACGGCGTTTCCACAGAATCATTGCCCGACGAGCATTTGTTCACGAAAAAAATAATAGCACCGACGATGATAACGCCCAGAAAAACCCAAAGCTTCCACATGGATGGTTTCTTGGGAGGTCGAGCACTCCCGTCTCCACCGTCTTTGGATTTTAACGTAACTTTACGTTTTAATTCAACTTCGCTCATAGCGGCATCAGTTACAGATTAATTTGAATCCGGGAATTTGAGCAAATGCCTGCCCCAAACTCAAAACATCGCCCTTGTTGACCGCTTTCTTTTCCGATCCAGAGTTGTCGATTTTGCAGACCAGATAGACATGTCCAGAGCGTGTGTCGTCGACGGGAACTTCGAAGTTATCTCCCGTGTCGGTAGTAATTTCGATACGACCTTTGTGCTCACTAAACGTTACATTCTGATTGTCGATGGCGGCATCATAGTTCAGAACAACCACATATAACTCGCTCAATGCGTCAATGTTCTTAACTCTGATCTGCTCGTTCGATTCTCCACCCGGACGAGGTGTTTTTTCATCTCCTGAATGTTTAATGAATGGGAACTTGTCAAGCGAGCCGAGATCATCCATGTTCTGGTTGTATTCGTTACTGAACACACCACCTTCTTTCCCGTCTTTTGTTTTCCAGAAAAGGCATAAATCCAAATCGGTCTCCGAATTCCAAACCATCTCGATTTGCAGCTTTTCATCGAATGTGAACGGGGCTGCTGCTCCCTTTACTTTCAATTGAATTTTGGGCTTTAATGTTACCTCTGACATAATTGTAAGTTTTTTAGTTATTGAAATGTTGTTTACGAGCAATAGTATTACCAATTATCAAAATCCGCCTTTTTCTTTTTTGGGACACCTAAAAAATCATCTTCTTCTTCAACTGCCTTAACAGGTTTTTTTATGAACTCATCATCGGGTTTTACCTGTTTCTTAGGGAGAAAGTCTTCCAAACCCTTTTTTGTGGGAGTCTTCGGTAGAAAATCGTCGTCACCGGCTGGAGGTAAAGGACGAGGTTTAGGCTGCTTGAGCTTGCTCTCCAATGTTTTAATTCGTGCAAGCAACTCGGCATCGGAAGGTTTAATCTGTTGCGCATTTTTCAACAGTTCCAAAGCTTTCGCCGGATTTTTCTTTGCCATAACATTTGCTTCCAACATTAGATCGGAGATAGCGTCTTCCTGTTTTTTTATCTCAGCGACACAGAGTCGAATTTTGTCATTGATCCGGGCGTCCTGAGGACATACGCTCAGCGAGTTTTCATATTGCTCCTTCGCCTCATTCCATTTGCCTTTGCCGAAAAGATCATCGCCTATCACGAGAAACTGTTGGCATCTCTCTTGATTCTCTTTTTCTTGTCGCTCTCTCTCCCGCTGTTCCTGTTTTTGATCTATTTCGGACAACAGGGTCTTCGCCTTTAAGATTTCATTATCGACGGAGAGCAACTCTTGGGTTTTCTCCCGAGCCTCTGAGAGATTGCCCGCGTTTATCAACGACTGTGCCTCGTTGAGCAGGCGGGAAACAGTCTCTTTCTTCTGTTCCGTTTTCTTGATCGTGCGCTTAACCTCATTAATCCTCTTGATAATCTCAGCGTTGTCGAATACGGTTTTGGCATTTTCATATTCGACAAGTGCTTCTTCCCATTTTTGATCTTTGATAAATTGTTCGGCGCGATTAATATAGGATTTATACAGCTCGTTTTTAGCGCTCAGAGTCTCAATCTTTGTGTTTAGTTCCGAGATAAATTGTCTATAAATCTTATTTGTGCCATCTAACTCCGACGCATTTTCGGCATTTAACCTCGCATCGTCCAATTGTCCTTTCTTTTCCAATTCCAAGGCTAAGTCGAACAACCGTTCGGCTTCTTTTCGGTTTTTTTCAATCCTCTTTATTTCAGCTATTCTTTGCGCCTCCGCCTCTTCCTCTCTGCGTTTACGATCCTCCAGAGCACGTTGCTCGGCTTGCTTCTGCTTTTCGGCTTCGGCAAGAGCTTTGCTTCTCTCCTCTTGGTCAATGTAACGCTTGAAGTCGATCATTGGATAAACGGATAATACGTCCCGAATATCTTTGTTAGTGAGCACGAATAATCGGTCTGTACTAATTTGATTTTCGAATCGTTTCCTCACCAGCGAATTTTGAAAGCAATCGCCTAAAAGTAAAATGGCATCGACATCTCCTCGTACATTATCACTTTTATAGGCTTCGAAAACATCCATCAATTCTTGAATGTAATGTCCCGTATCACCTTCGATATTATCCTTTCTGACAAGCACTTCTTTTGTGGTACTGGGCATTATATACAGACTGTCCACGATTCTCAAAGGCATATTGCGGGTTTGAACATCGAGCCGTTTTAACCAATCCTCCGCTTTTTGTTCCTTACGGGCACATTCGTCTTCTATCTCCTCCTGATTGCTCAAGGCCCCTGTCGACTTGTTAATTTCATTAACTACAAATTTTACCAAGGCTCTTTTTCGGGGATCTATGCCCTTGCCTTTGTATGTCTTCACATTCTCGTCTACCGGAAAATAGTCGCCGGAAAAGGTGTGTTTCATCAAATGCAAAGATGGATTTGTAGCAACAACTAAAAGAATTATGCTACCGGTGGCAGGGATGTATTCTTTTTTATAAAAAGGATAATAGCAGACCAACTCGGACAAGGGTATTGTGTAAGAATCAACCTGAAACCCCCTACCTTTTAGATATTCTATCGTTTTCTGTTTTGCTAATTCACTTATCGAAAGAGAGAAAGTAATCAGGGTTGGAATTTTGTCCGTATTTTCATGCGTAACCGCTTCGTATTTCTCCGATAGTATTTTCAACAACCCGGAATATTCCAACAGTTCGATGGATTTTTTTTGAATGCCTCTAATCGTAAAAGTGTCCCGCTCATTTTCAATCGAGTCAAAAAAACGACCATAATAATTGATCTCCTTGTTGTTGTAGTGCGTTCTGTTGTCTTTGCCAAAAGAAATGCGGTTCTGATGAGGGTTATTAAAAAAATATAACCACAAGAAATCATCGCTATCGTTGGTTACAGGATACGAATTTCCATTGTCGGTACACACAGTGCCGACAATGAAATCCGTATCGATATGTAACACCAGATAACTCAAAACAGTTTACGATTTGAAAATTTCAGGTATCAGTATTTTTTCCAGATAACACATTCCTTCAGCAATCAAAATCGGGAAGCGATATTCAAACTTATTGGATTGTTGTTTGGCATTACGCGCTTTTTTGTATTCCGCATCATTTTGGATGTACGCGGACAAAAGCGATGTTAGCTCCCTGCTTTTGTTCTCCAATACGGCCACGTTGGTTACTAAACCAGATTTATGCCCAACGAAATCTATGAATATACGCAAGAAGTTGTCGAAGTTCTCCAGTTTTTCAGGGAACTCGAACTGGCCGATGTTTTCGAAATATTCATCCGAGATCAACTCGTCTTCCGCGAATGTGGCAAACTGACCGTCGCGCAGGTAACGAATATTCTTTTCGGCGAAAATGTCGGAGGTGAAACGCACGTTACTGTCATAGATCAGGTCGGTATCAACAGCAAGTCCCTTCGATACCTCCGATTTATTATCGGAGGTAATGTCGCTTCTATACTTCAACATAATCGCTTCTCCGCCTTTGCCGAATCCTTCCCGGAAACACTCTGCGTAATAATCATTTGTGAGTTTGCTCCCCGGTTTGGCTTGCAACCAGTGGAAAAGCCGTCCACCCTTTCCAAAAGGCAACAAATGCACCTCTTTAATCTCGGTCAGATTATTTTCCCGGATCGTTTTTGCACACAATTTTCCGGCGTAATAGACAAGCAACCCCGTTACATAGGCGGGAATCGCGTACACAAACGACGCCTCACGACCGATGTAAGCATAAAACGAACCGAAATCGTCGTCGGTCAGTTGGTCAAAAACGCTGTTAAGATAAAACGGAGCCTTATGTCCCGCCGATTTAATCTCTTGAATATTCTCGACCTTTATCTTCTTTTGACTCTCGTGAAAATCATAGATTGCCCTTCGGAACGCAGCCGAATGGATCACCGCATCGAAAAATACCCCCGCAGCTATGCGAACGGAACTTTGCTTGTACAGATGCGGTTGGTTGTTTTTATTTGTGTCCCTTGCCAACAGAAGAATATCGCTCGTGCTTCCTCCCACGTCAATGCCGATGAACATATTACTGTTGTTCAAGCCGCGATCCCGACTTAATGCGTATTTACACACGGATTCGGACTCTGTTTGTTCAACAATAGTATGTGGTTTCAATCTTGAGCGAGTTTCCTTATCCAGGATTGGCGTCAAGGATGGCAATTCCACATTGTAAATAGTGTGGTATTGGCTCAGGTCGAAAGAAGACATTGAACCAGGGAACGACCATCGCAATTCGACGGGACGAAATTTTTGAGCATATAAATCCGCACATATGGATAGCCACAACGCTTTAAGATAGGACATTTTTTTCGACAACCCCGCGGTATCCGACAGCCATTTCATATTGTAATGCAAAATACCGGCTTGCGTGGTTATTTTCTCCTTATCCATCTCCTTGACAAGAATGTTCTTCTCATTCACAGCAACGCCGCCCGCAATTTCCTTATCCTTATTGGCGCCCACATAACGACTGTCATGCTCATGCAGCCATGATTTGATTTGGCCGTTCGGAGTCGATTCATTGGAGAAGAATAGCAACTCGTCCCGCTCAGCAATCGCACCGTTTTGAGCATCAACACCCACCAATGCCAATCGTCGGTTTTTAAACTCGATGGGCTTGGCTTCGTTGTTTGCAGTCGTTTTCAGCGTGTAATGCGCACAAGAGTTATTGCTACCGAAGTCGATGCCTACGATAGCTTCACGGGAGATGTCGTCAGTTGTAAAATCAATGATTTTACGCTCTCCCATCGTCAGATCGCCGGGATTTTTAACAATCAGATATCCTGCATTGTGTGACTTTCCCGCTCTTTCAATGCGGATTTCCAAGCCAGCAATGGGGCAATTGGATTTACTGACTTCGTACTTGTGCATATCCTGTGGAACTTGTCCGGCAGGATAAGTAATCAAGTTGGTGATATCCAATCCACTATCCTGAATGTATTCATCAGGACTGTTTGAGTAAACAACGGAATTCGTTACTTCTCTACCGTTGTTACGTGCGACGGTTATTATCTTTTGTTCTTTTCCTCTCTTGTAGAACGGCACGAATTTTTCGCCCTGAACGTTCAACGGATATTCGGAGTAAAGATAGTAGGCATCCCAATTATCCGAGACAAAATCAGGCCACATCAAGACTTTGTTATTGGGTGTACCCCATTCGATCTCATACTCTTTCGAGTTCAAGCGATAGGGTTGATTGTCGATATTTACAGTCAAATCGACAATCAGGTTGCCTTGATCGCTGATCTTGCCAACGATGTCGAATTTCGGATCTTGGTGTGAAACCAGCCTTCCCAATTGCTGCGTAAACATTTGAATACCCTCCATACTCAGCGGCAAGGCGAAGTATTTAACCGGATTCTCCATATCCCGGACATCATTTACCTTCAGGTAGTAAACAGCCGCCTGTGAAAGAGGATTCTTAATATCACTCGATTCATACCACCCTAAAATACCCTTATCTTCTTTTAGGATATTTTGCAAATCGCTCAATGTTGCCTTAATCAACGATTTATCGGCTGGCTCATCGAAAGTGAAAGAACCGTCTTGCAGTTGATAGACCTTTTGGTGAGAGTCCAGTAGCGCCTTGAAGGGCATCGCCAAATTGGAGTATTTTGCAACTGTACCGTTTTTTTGCAGATTACTCTCCTTCATCTCAATGTCTCTCTGCCATTGCCGCAGGAATGACTTCATGCCTGCTAAATCCAACATATTGTTCGCACGACCAACGTTGATGTTGTCCTCATAGCCGGCGAAGTTACCATTGAGATTTTTGATAAACAGATAGAGCTTCTGCAACTTGTCTTTATCCAGGTAGCGCATCGGATCTTCGAACTTGCCGTTCCGATACCAGGGAATATCGCTCGCATGTTTTAGGCTGGCGTATTCCACGCCGGGGAAGACGATAGAAAACGGCGAAGTACCACCTATCACCTGTCCATTATAGCGCAACAGCTGAATATATGGCATTTCATCGGGATTGCCCTGTTTCTTTTGCTGATCAATCCAAAAATCGGCATCGTCCAAAAGCATACGTCCGAATCCGCCCGACAATTCAAAAAGGTCACTCTTCCTATTCATGTAAATCGGCTCTGAAAAACTCACCCTGTCAGGGAAAAGGGCTACCAGCGCCAACAAGCCTTTCCATTCATCTCGAAGAATGGAATAAAATTCAATCAACCCGGATGTGGTTATATTGGCATCCTGTCGGTGTAAATAATCAAATGCGAACCAAAAAAGTTTTACACGCGCCCAAGGAGTTGGAACACCAGAAATAAGCGTACTGGAGACTTGAGTTATGTCCAGATCGCCTGCAATGATGCCTTGAATAAAAGGTTTTATCTGGTCGTGAACATACCATCTACCTTCAGGATTGGACTTACTCCCCTCCGTGCTTTTTATTAATTTTGCCTTAGCCATCTTGCCTAATTCTTAAAGTTATATAACCGACACAAGGTATCGTAAGTCCTCTTGATTAACTTTTCGCTCTTATTGGTAATGCTTTCGGGTTCTTGGGATTTTTTCACAAAAGCATCGAGGAAATTGTTGTAAATGCTGCCAAACAAACCTGTCTTGAATTTGTACGATTCAAAATCGGAGTTCTTTTGGAATATTTTCTCATTGAAGTCGAATTTGTCGAACTCCTTTATGGAACTGCATCCGAATATGTCGGGATGCAGCAGAAATTTGTCTCCTCCACCGGCAGAACGATGAACCTGCCTCAGCCAACCATCTTTGATTGCACCGTTCTGAACGCTGAAATGGTAAAGAGACATGTATCTCTTCAGGTTTTTAACCTCTTCGGCGTCGATATCCTCATAACCTTCGATCTTCACTTTCTTTAAATCGCCGGTTTGAGCCTGCACAAAGAAGTCATAGGATTCGAGTAATGCCAAGTAACTCATGGCTGTGAAAAGCCCGATCTTCTTGGCTAATTCCTCTTTCTTCTCACTGCCGACAAAGTCGATAAAGTCGATTTTCCCGTTTTCGTTGAACGTGCGATAGAGATATTCCACCCGCTTTTCCAATTTCAAATCCCGTAAACCAGACAATTGCGCTCCGTCAGTTCCTTCTTCTGGAGAGTTGAAAAAGTGATATGCGGCGAATGCGGCTAATAACTCAATGTAATGCGAATCATTTTCCTGACTCTCTCCACCGGTAATAGTTTTGTCCTTAACTTTGCTTGGCTGCCATTCCATGCCCTCCGTGCCCATCATGTAAAACTTTTGATAGGTCTTTTTCACCGTCTCGTCAGCTTCGTAGAACATCATGGCTGCCTGCGAATTAAGAGCGAATTTGTCTGAGGTGGCGATTACTTTTTGTTGCTGTTTCTCTTTGTCGCCCGGTAATGGGAAAGAGAAATAGCTCGTTAGCAATGTAGCACCGAAATAGGCGTTACGTTCTATATCTGTAGCATCCGAAATTAGCGCAGCGGCTTCTTTTATCGCTTTCGGGATAATAGGAATGGAGGAGGCGCCTGTGCCTCCAAAAACAGAGCCTAAAATAAAAACTCTTGGACTACCCGAATTGGACGCCGTGATTAGTTCCTGAATGAACCTTCTCAAATCACTTTTGTCATTCTGCTTGATCTCGTTAATAATGGAGTGGTACATCAACATACTACCCAAGTGTGTTTGCGCCCGATAGCCGTGTTTCAGGTCAAATGCCTTAGCGCCGTCGGTAAAAAGCAAGTCCGCGATGGCTGCCTTCTCGGGGTCACGGAACTTGGAATCGCCATAATTATACAGAGCATCGAAAGTCGACAATACTGAATAATCGGGGCTAAATTGGTAGTAATGCAGGTTTGCCGAAAAGAAAGTATCCTGCAATGCGAATTGCTTTTTGTTTACCCCTTTTGTTTTGATATACGCCTCCTTCAGATTTTTAAGTCGCGTAAAGTTTCCATTGTCCTTGTCGGTATCCAATGCAAGAAGGTGAACATCGGTACTATCGAACATACCGATAGCGCACAGATGGGTGAATGCTTCGATACAGCGCATTCCCGTACCTCCGATACCTATTACGAATATATTGGCCATGTTTTTCGATTTTCGGGATTCTATTATTTCGATCTGCCCAAAATGCTACCCCACTTCGAACGACGCATCATCAACATCGTCAAAATACCGACCACCACATAAACACCTAAAACTTCGAGAGTAGCAAAAATATTGGCGTTAGAGAATTGTGCTTTCATTGGGGCTTTGGAGATGTAATTGCTCACATAAAACGCATTGTACAGATAAAATGCAATCGGAGCAATCAGCCCAATCACAATGAACCAAACACGCCTTTTGATATGATCCGTGCTGTTTTTCCCTCCGCGGTATTTTATCATATTGGCAATTAAAATAGCCAAAGCCAAAGCCACAACAGCAATGATGGCGGCATACATGTACGTTGTCCCAATCAACGCTTCGATTTCTTTAAGAGTCTCGATTTTTTTCATTTCTATGACGAGTTTAGGTTTCTGATTATAATGTTTGGAGAAATATCGTGTGAATTACCTCTCGGTTTGCACAGGTCGGAACGACATTGGCGTCCCGTAAGGCGTTATCGATGCTCTTTGATACACAAATTGCGGTATTGGTACTCCACATGGATTGCCACTCGAACATCACGTTGTCGTAAGGTTGCAACCCGACTTCAGTAATCACGAAGTCGAGCCGGATAAGATTTCCCCCTAATTCATCGCTTAACAGATAACCTTCGGTGAAAATTTTATCGGTAAGCAGCACATTGAGTCGGTTGTTTTGGAGAGCATCCATATCAAGCATGAATCCAGCAGAAACATCTACGTCCCGGATCCCGCCAAGGTCAAGGCTGTCGGCGACCGCAACGTACCTTTCGGTGATGTTGGTCGCTCGGATTTCGATATCTCTTGCGATATAATTTCGTCCCTCGCTGAAAACGATATTTTTGATGATCGGAGCCGGTTCTTCGCCTGTAGGTTCTCCGTATTTATCCAACATCATCACATATTTGCGGACATCATCCCAAGAGGTGTAAATATTGACGAACTCGAACCCGTTCAGGTATTCCATGTCGAAATCGATATTCCCGTCGACAACATCTTCTTTGGGGGTTTGGGCGAAGATGTCGGAATTGGTCATTTCGTAAAGTGAGCAAACGCCGCTCTGTATCAAGGATTGAACTTCGCCAATCATGTTAGCGCTGATGGGCGTTTGCATGCGGTTGTCGGAGAAAATGAAATAAAAGCGTTTTTTGTCGTAAATCTGCCCCTTGTATCTTTCCTTATACGGTTCGGTAATAATATAAATCGAATGGCCTTTCACGAGCCAATCCCGGAACGGTTCGCTCATGTATGGCTCCAAATCGAGGAAACGCCCATTTGCGTACGACTCGCAATCGGAGATCAGAATCGCCTGTTGGTCGCCTTTACAGATTTGAAAGACTGCCGTGCGAATATCGGCAAATGAGATATCGTCTTTTATCGTTTCCAACACCTCCGACACTTTGTTGTCCTGCCTATTCAGGGGGATGGACTGAAAGGCGTCGCCCATAATCAGTTGCAGTGTGTCGCAATACTGCCCCAAATTTGGCCTCAAAGCCTTAAAAACCGGCGAATTTTGAACAGCGTCAATCACACACGTCGAGTGGTCGAGGTAGAGTACCGTGCTTTGGCGCAAGCCTTCATATCGCGTGGCCGTGGGGTTGTAGAAAGCCTCCTGAACGATTTGCATATCGACTTCAAGATAACGCGGTTTACATCCTGTGAACACGAGCATCGCTAAAACGAATGCGGTTAGAGTAGTCGGTCTATTCATGTATGAGAAGATTTATGGGTTACTAATCGTTTCTGTCACGCCTTCGATAATGCCTTCGAGTTGTTTTAATCCGTCCCCCACTTTGTCAATCATTCTGTCCGCACTATCTTTTACTTTGATTGTTTGGTATTTGGCTTTGAGTTTCCCAATAGCGCGTTGATCCTCGCTCGTGAGTTTCTCTCTATATTGTTCGTAATATTCTCCAATGAACGATTGATATTCAGCGTCCCGTTCAACCCAGTTGCTTTCAGAGTAATCTTTGTATTCCGCCTCCACCGTTGAGATAAAATCGGTAAAATCGGCCAGGTAGTTGTCCTTGGAATAATGGGCACAACCCGACATGAGGAAGAAGAGAAAAGATATCCCGGCAATCGTAAAACCATTTCTAATGTGTCGCATCGTCATCGCATAAAAATTTGGTATCCTCGTTCATTGGCTTCTGCCTCTGTGGAAGAGGTGGAAGATTGTGGACAAAGATAGTTAAAAATATTCTGACTGCCATGATGCATGAAAGTTTTTTTCAATGTTTAGCAGGAGGTATTGATAAGGCAGCTATTTCAGTGATAATCAATGTTGTTTATAATTATTGCCACCTCTTCCACAGAGGTGGAAGATAATTTTGTAGATATAGCTGACAATCAGGCAATATTGTATCTGGTATTGCAGTCTTCCACCTCTAAATTTTCGACAGCAGCATGGCGTTCGCATCGTCGATCACCGAGCGGTCGAGCGAGGCGAGATAGATGCGGGTAGTATTCTCGTTGTCGTGGCCCATGCTCTCGCTGATTATCTGCAGTGAAACCCCGTTGCGCTTGGCTAAGCTGGCCCATGAATGTCTTGCTACATAGGTGGATATCGAGGTCTCCAATCCCAGTTTCGTTGAGATGGATTGCAGCCGACTGTTTTGAACCCTCAAGGCACTGTTGTAACTTTTCGATTCGATCAAGATCGGCAACAGGTAGTCGCTCCCTGCCGTGCGATGCGCATACCGTTCGACAATCGCATTCATGCAAGGCTCCATTTTGATGTCGAGGCGTTGCCCGGTTTTGAGGCGGGAGTAGGTCAGATAACCGTCGCGGATGTCGCTCTTTTTCAGATTGGCCATATCGACGAAAGCCATCCCGCGAGTATAAATGCTCAGCATAAACATATCGCGGGCGAACAGTAAGCTTGGCGATGATAACGGTATTTGATTCAGCTTTCTTATCGTCTGCTCGTTGATGGCTCTTTTCACGGTCTTTTCGATACCTGTATAGACTTGACGGAAAGGATTGTTTTGTGTTGTCATACCCCGTTCTGCGGCTTTGTTGTAAACTGCTCGCAGGATGCGCATATAGAATGAAACGGTGTTGAGCCGAAGCCCTTTGTCCTTGAGCCATACCTCATACCGTTTGATAAGCAGTGCATCCAACTGTCGAAAGTGGACATCGTTGCCGGAAAGAAAATCCGAGAAACTCCTGTACGCATTGATGTATGTGTCAGCCGTTTTCCGCCGTCCCTGTTGCTTCAAATTCTTGATAATCTCATCCATAAAGGGGAAAAGATAACCGGTCGAGGCGTGGTTGTGGTAGTATTCAGGTAGTAGCTCCAGTATGTTTTCACCGTTGGTTTTAAGATATATGGCTGCTTGCTGCAACTGCTCCATCTCGTTGTCAATGCCGTTCTGGATAGCAATTAATTCTGCATATCGTTGGGAATTGGCCTCTGACAGGCAGATTGTATTGGCGGCGAAGTCCCACTCATCTGGGAATATTCGATATTGCGAGGTAATCAATTTTATTTTGCGATTGCAAATAATCTGGTAATAGACAACACCCTCCTTGTTCGGAGTAGCAGACGGGCGGAATTTTGCTTTGATAGATATCATACACTGTTCGGGTTTGGCATACTTAAATGGAGACTTTCCTACTTTGAAAATTTTCAAAGCGAAAATAGGGTGTAAAACAGACCGTGATATTATTTTTTGAGAGGGTTGCTACTAATGGAAGTGAAGTGGTGGTATCTGGCATAAAAGTCCTACAACCCCATCTTGGGCTTTTTCTTTTTGACGACGACTCTGTGTCGGGCGGGGCGAATCTGCGGCGTGTCAGGCATGGCGGGAACCGCGTGCAGATCTGCACCGCTCGTCAGTCCCGTGCCAGTGAGCAACCCTGCACCGAACCGCTCCTGCAAGGCGTTGGCCGAATACTCCTTGCCGAGCCGCGAGCCGTTGAGTACGCACCTGTTCTCGTGGTCGATGAACGTCGCCCCGGTGATAAGCCCGTCAGCATTGCGCCGAATGTAGAGGTCGATGTGGTTCGCGCGTAACCGTTCCCGCAGTTCATTCCCTGTGG
>QMCD01001817.1_pt1 | contig 14639 bp, 9 predicted proteins | sample 1821841 | NCBI WGS metagenome assembly QMCD01 (sample SAMN01991225, study PRJNA193472) | Termite gut metagenome, whole genome shotgun sequencing project. | isolation source: worker | host: Macrotermes natalensis | reverse complement strand
AAGCTGAGGCTAGACCTCATCCCTACCCTTCCCATCAAGGAGCTGGCTCTTGTGTATGGTATGGGGGCAAAGAAGTACGGCAAGGATAACTGGAAGAAAGGGCTCAAGTACAGCCGCATCTATGCCGCCATGCTCCGCCATCTAGTGGCTTGGATTGAGGGAGAGGACGTAGACGAAGAGAGCGGCTACAACCATCTGGCACATGTAGCGTGGGGGTGCTTTACCCTGATCTGTTATACGGAGGGAGACTACAGTGAGTTCGATGACCGATGCAAGTATTGACTGGAGACAAAGGTACTGGGCATTAGTTGACGCCCTTATGAACATGGAGCCTGGAGATGTTTTCCTATGCAGGATATGCAAGCACTACAATGGAGGCACAGGTTGTTGCAATGATGGCTACGACAACTGGGAGTTCGACTTCGATAAACACTTTGCAACGTAGCGTTTCTGTGTTATAGTCTCTCAAGCACAGGAACCCGCCACCTCCTCCCCCTTCTTGTCACGCATGACCCGAACATTGTTCGGGTCATGTTGTGTTATAATGCAGTCAACTGGAGGTGATGGTATGGGTGTTCTTAATTTGCGCATGGGCAGACTGAAACTTAAAGGAGGTAATAAGCTTGTTCGAGAAGATAACTCAGGGGTACCACAACTTAAAAGAGAAGATCGCGTTCTACGTACAGAAAGCGGAAACGGAGCTGGGCAGCCTAAGCGGGGCAGAAAAAAAGAAGTGGGTTGCAAAGCAAATTGATAATGCCATAGAGCTCGGTGGGCTCTGGGATGACGTTCTAAATGTAGATGGGATTATCATTGGGTTCCTGATTGACAAGATTTGCCACACCTTCGACATCATGACCGACGGCAAGTTCGGCCTGGCCGATCACACCGAGGTAGCGAAGGCAGCCGACAAGCCCATCGATCAGATCGTAGAGGCTGTTAAGAACGTCCCGCTGGTCGGTGAGGTTCTTGACGATGTCAAGTCGGTGCAGGATAGGTTCAAGGAGCTCCTCAAGGAGTACAACATTGATGAGCCCAAAGCTCAGGAGCTCGTAGCGGGGATCAAAGAGGAACCCGAGAACCCTACTCCGAAGCCTTCGACCGTAGATAACTTCCAGAAGTGTGTCAATCTGGTGCTTGGTCATGAGGGTGGCTATTCCGACCACCCCGCTGATAAGGGAGGCCCTACTAATCTGGGTATCACGGCTGGCACCCTTGCCTCCGCAGTGGCTCAGGGGATCACAGTCATTACCGATGTCAAGAAGCTCACTACGCATGACGCATACGCTATCTACCGAAAGATGTACTGGGAGAAGTGCGCTGCTGATAAGCTCCAGTGGTTTGTGTGCTACCTCGACTTTGACGCATGTGTCAACGGTGGACTGGGCATGGCTGCCAAGACACTACAGACCGCCATGAACCGATGCTTCAATGAGGGCCTTGATGAGGACGGCAAGTGGGGGCCTAAGACACAGGCGGCTATCGTCAAGCACTTCGCCCTTGGAGACACAGCGTACCTCAAGGCTGACATGGATCACTTCGGAATGTGCTACATCCAGGCTCGCAAAGAATACTACGATCGCATCATTGCCCGTAGTCCTTCGCAGAGTGTGTTCAGGAACGGATGGTACAACCGCCTCCGTAAAATCTGTAGTGATTGCGGGTTCGCTGTTCCTGCCGGTCTATAGCCATGGACGAAGCATACTCTAACTTCATCACGGCAAACTTTAGCATGATCACAGAGATGGTTTCAGAGATGCGCAAGCGCCAAGACGTAATTGTGTCCAGCATGGAGGACTTGAGAAGGGTATCATCTGATAACGAAAAGTCCTGCGCCTCTCTGAATTGCAAGGTAGCTGACATCTCAGTAGTCACACGGAGGATTCAGGGAATGTTCTGGGTATTCGGTGGGGTTGTTACCATTCTCCAGATCATTAACTCTCTGGGAATTGGTGGAGTGGTAGCTCAGTTCCTAGGATGGAAATGAAAAGAGGGGCGCGAGCCCCTCTTACTCTGTCAGCCATATCCCTGGTACGAAATAACAAGTTGGCCTACGAAGGTCTCTTCTTTCCGTTGCGTAGTAGTTTATAGTTTGGCCAGGCCCTATTCTTCCCCAGCCCCTAAATAGACCTCCGTTGCACCAATGTCTACTCCATCAATTCTGAATGCCTGAGCTATATCATAGCTCCATCCAAATGTCCCGTTGTTATGAGCGTCAAATACAACATATCCTTCTTCTTGACACGTCCACGCATCAGAGCTCTGCATTCTGTTAGTCCGGTCAATATTAGACCAGTCAGGCCATACGTCACCCTTAACGTCCTTGACTTTAAAGAACGTACCAGAGCAACTAAGCCATCCACCTGCATTCTGTGATGCGGTTACAACGTCTCCTTTTTTCACTAAGGCCCACATGTAGAATTGAGCAGGTGTTCCTCCACCTACCCCTATTCCGTTTATCATTAAAGTTGCGTCATGGGACATTGGCCCAGTCTGCCCAGCCTTATGGAATAGAAACGTAATCAATCCATTATCATCCGCAGTCCATCCAGAACCCATTGCTCTTCCAGGGACGCTAAAGTCAGGCATCAGCATTATCTTTTCACCTTCCTAGGAGGAGCAAAATATAGAGATAGAAGCGACATTCTTTTTGGAGCCCCGAGCCATGCGGATACTACGTCTCCAGCTGCTACCGGAAACCATCCGATCTGAACCCATCCTGTACCCCCAGCAAAGGTCTGACCGTTTATGGATATACCAGAGTTACCGCTACCCCAGTTTCCATCAGAGGTATGCTGTGTAACTATAACGTAGCCATCTTCACTGGCTGTCCATGACCATGTAGACGCAAAGGACGGCATATAAACCCTCTTGTTGTAGTCAGGGCCAACAGATACAAACTCTAGCTCTCTGTGTCTGTGTCTCGGTATCATAGCGGTACCTCTTTCGCTGGGATGAAGAAAGCCTGTGGGCTTCCAGTATTCCATCCCCCACCTGCCTCAACTGTGACAATGTCACCTATAGATACCGGAACTACGCTTGCGTTTGACTCCGTGGTTCCACCCATTACCCTTTTACCATTGATGCTTGCGCTGACATTGCCGCTATCCCATGAGTCAATGTTACCCCATAGAACAAACCTAACAAATCCATTTCTGTCAGCAGTCCATGATCCATTAACAAGAAGATTAGCCGGCCCCTCGTTGGCATAATCAGGAACAAACATAGACCTGCTAAGCGGAGTAGATGCCTCTCTAATCTTGAGGGGAATGAAGTAAGCGTTAACACTAGTAGCCGTGCTAGTGCTTGCGGACAGCGTTATCTTGATCTCCTCTCCAATGTCTACCGGGATAATTATTTTATGCATGAAGAAGTTTCCGGCAGACCTCCTGCTCTCGTAGGCAATACCGTCCTTAAATATATCCATGCCAGCTGACCATTGAGAAGTTGTCATCTCTGCCGATACCTCACACTGGAGGTATCCCATTCTATTGCATATCCACACACCGTTGTTAGCTGAAATAACCGGTGTGGTTTCCTTTTTACTCATGTCTGGCATTATCATGTATCTGTCCTCCTCTTCCATGGGGTCACCTTGTGGCTGTGTGACCCAGTCAAATCTTACGTAGCCGTCTCCGCCGTAGCCCCCAGCACATAAAACGGTAGTGTTGTCAAGGTCTCCGGGGTATCCACCACTTCCTATTGCGATACGTAGCCTCTCTCCGGGAGTCACGCCTATTACGTGTGTCTCTACCTTGCCAGCCGCTCCGTATATTCTACCAGCATAGCTTACATTTCTATATGCTGGCATGCCAGGGCTATGACCTGGGGCTCCGCCAGTGCCAAGCGCACAGCTGAGAGGAGGCACGTTGTACTGGTTTGCCGGAGAATTGAATATGGGGTTCACTGCAGAATCACGTGAAGTTGTCCCTGGCCCAGAGCCAGAAACTCTCACAAGCCTCTCTGATGTTGACACCCTCGCTATGCCTACTACTCCGCCAGAAGTCCCAGCACTTGGCCCCCTCTGTTGACCTGGCCCAACCCCAACCTGAGAAGCATACGCTATGTAGTAGCCGCTCTCTCCTCCACTGCCACATCCAAGGACAGTGGCGGTTACGGAGTGCACATCGGCAGGAACGTCAAAGTATTTGGTGCCTCTCCCAGAAAATTCCTGGGAGCCGGCAACCCCTATACTCTGACCCTTTTCATAGACGTTCCCATAAATGAGAGCCATTATACAATCACCGAGTAGTCGGGCTCCAGCCTCGCAACTAAGTTCATCCTGAGACCAGAGCTGTCCCTATTCGTTCCGGTATTGGTAATCTCCACTTCGAATGTACTCCGAACATTCATATGGATAGGAGCCTGTGTCATATCCAGCATAACCCACTGATCATCCCTGCACTCGAACACGGGGGTCTTTGTTACGGTTCCAGCAATAGGATCAGTAATGATGATACAGGCCTGAGCCACTGCTGTACCGGTGTCTTGCCTGAAACATCTAACATGGATACGCTCAAGGCTCGCGTCCTCTATGCCCCAGATGGCATAGTCTTTAGCGTATGTCTTGAGTGCAGTCTCAGTTAAGGTCTGCGCAAAGGCCCCAGGGATATAAATACCATAGACCCTGAGCTCATGCTGCTTTCTGAGGTTAGGAACAATCCCAGGTGTGTGCTCTGTAGCCATGGGGATATTCTGATGCCTGGCCTGGAAGTATACCTTACCCTCATCATAGGTCTCGGGTGGCTCCGGGGACACAGTGATCTCGATGTAGCCAGGGCCAGGAGCGACTGTCTGAATCAGGTACTCTACCTCGTTCACCTTGATCCAGTCACCCACATGGAATACGTCTTCGGCTTTGACGTCCTGCCAGTCCTCTATGGTAGCAGTTCTTACACCGGCCTGAGTGAAGGCCTTGTTAGCCGTCTCGATATACGTCCTGCCCCTGCCCCTGGACAAACCAGGGGCATTCTCCGTAGCCAGAGGAACCACTCCGTAGTTCTTCGCCACTCTCAGTGGCTGATTAGGGGCCGGCATTGTATCTAGGTCTGCCACAATATAGAACATCGTAGGAGCCATAGGATCAAGGCCACACTCCAGAATCAGGCCATGCTCCTCGCCTATGACCAGCGTGTCACCGACCTGGAACGTTTCGTTGGCCAGTGATTCAAGCTGTACTGATGGGACTAGTATTTTGATAGCCATTAGACCACACCCTTTGTATACTTTATTGTGATGATCATAGAGTTAGCTCTCTGACCAGCTCCTCCGGTAGCTCCTCCATATTGGTAGACAAGACTCTTAGTCTGTGCGTTGACATAGACCATGCTTGCTCCGATATATTTGTTAATGGAATACGTGTTAGTTTCTGGGCTCACTCCTGTCACCTCAAAGGCAACGATCCCTATGTCTCCAACAAACGGGCCATTCCATGTCCATCCAGCACCTATGGTATCTGGGTTAGTCATCTGGAACGACCTCTTGTATAAGGGACTTCCATCCATCCATGTGCCAATCTTTCTCTCATCGAATGAGTAGTCTTCTGTTGTTGGGAATGGCATATTGAGTGGCACGAGTTTAGGTGGGATAAAGAGCGCCTCAATCCTTAGATCGGTGGTGCCTCCATCTTTCCATAGTCTTATGGTTTCCCCAGGGGATACCTGAATGATCTCTGTGACCATCATTCCTTCAAAAGAAAGATAGAAAGCTATCTCTACATCATCCTTAAAGAAGCGGCATCTATTAGTCCCGGCTCCGTATCCGCTAACCACGCATCTTAGGTATCCAACCCTGTCCGAAGTCCATGATCCATTGTTGGTGCTTATTAAAGAAGTGGTCTCCATGTTTAAAACATCAGGTGCCATTACAAACATGTTCTGAGGATCGTCGTTGACCGCAGCTTCCTTCGGTGGGATGAAGTACGCCCCGTATGACTCTCCCGGACTGCCAGTGCTAGGAGTCCAATCAACCTGAATGATCTCTCCCTTAGCTACTGGGATAACGTTACACTCCTTATAACCTGTGGTAATGCTGGAACGCTGGATGTACATCTCTGAGTTCTTAGTGACCCAGAAATTGAGCACCATGGAGGAAGCCTGAGTGAAGTCCGCCTCAATGCTGAGGAAGCCCAGCCTGTCGCACATCCAAGAGCCGCCCTTTGTGCTAAGAACTGGTGTGGCTTCTTTGCGGTTCATATCCGGGAGAATGATCTTTCCGCCTCCGCTTACTTCCGGGTCATCAACAGAGACAGCACCTATGAGGGACACACGAAGGTCTTTGCTTTCGGTGTCTGGGGCTCCTCCGTTAGTAGTAACTTCGATCTCGATCTCATCACCCTTCTTGATCTGCTCTCCGTTGTTGAAGCTATACTGCTGCCACGATGTGGAGATAGGGATAGGGCCTCCTACGTCCTGGCCGTTGATCTTGAGCCTCACATAGCTGTAGCTAGCTGTCTGGATAGCAGAAGCCGCCCTGGCCTGGAAGCTGACCAGCCTTGCGTCCTCAACGTTCCATCTCGCGAAGTCACCCTGCGCCTCAAGGGCATTGTCTACGCTTCCACTATCGGCAAAGTTTCCGACCAGCTGTAAGTCCATCTGCCTCAGCCCGGTACCTGTGGTTCCGTTACCAGACCACGGAATAACAGGGACAGGTACAACCCCTGTGTATTCATAGGGTTCAGCATATGACACAGTAAAGACAGTCTCCAGGTTTACCGGGAGGCCCTGAGCGGGGAGCTTGCCCTCCGGCCCCTCTGGGCCTGGGACACCAGTGGAGCCAGGGGTTCCGGTATCACCCTGATCTCCTTTGTCTCCCTTATCACCCTGATCTCCCTTGTCTCCTTTATCGCCCTTGTCACCCTTAGCTCCATGAAGCGAGGCCAGCCATTGAGTCTCGGTGCCTACGAAGCCCTCCCTAACCGCTACCTCGTAGGCTGACTCTCCATCGTTTCCATCGTTGCCGTTAAGGCCAGGGACTCCCTGCTGTCCGTCCTGCCCATTAAGACCAGGGAGACCTTGGGGGCCAGGAGGCCCCTCCCTGAGAGGCCCGTCATTGACCCACACCTGATCTAACTCATCCCAGAACCACAGGTCGTACGGTTCTGCTGTGCCTACCATGTAAGCATCGTTGATCTGACCGGGAAGCGTAGGGGGATCGACGCGCTGCCCCAGGATTCGGAGCACCTGCAATCCTCCCTCACCAGCTACCGGTACAAGACCCTGACCTCTTTTAACGTACTGTGCGTAAGCCATATCTAATCCCCCTAATCCTGCTCAAGGAAATCTATGAAGCCCTGAACGTTCATACCATCATACGCCGTGGTGGGAGGCTTCTCAATCTTGAACGCTGTACTCGCTCCAGATGGCAGATAGTATATTCTTAGATTGTAATCACCAACATAGTATCTTGCTGGATTAAACGTAGTGTTATAGACAGTATAGGCCATGCTCAGTACAGTGTGAACAGTGTACGGTATTGTGAAAAGATCGGTCTCTCCGCTGGCATTTATGCTTTTAGCGAAGTATGCCCTCATTACGCTACACGTGTTTCCGCTAGTAGCAACATATGTTCCTATCTGTTTGATTGTGTTGCCAGACGGAACCTCGTATATAGCACTAGCCATATTAAGGGCAGATGTAGAATTCAAGATAGCTGCAGTGAGTGAACTGGTAAGGGCTGCAAGACTCATTGATCCTATGGCTACCGACCCATCAGCTGTAGCAATGGTAAGATTTCCAGCTACAACAGAGGTCATCTTGGGCATAGCCGCATTGGCCTTAGTTACGGCATCGTTGACGTTATTCTGAATCGTATCAAGCGTCTGCGTAGAGGTCTGCCTCACCTGACCGGTTGCGTCGAACACCGCAATCGTTCCGTCGGTTGTCCCAGTAGGCTTCTGCATAGACTTGTTAGCTATGTCTATAGCGTTGCTGATATCAGTAGAGCTGAATTGAGACTGCTCCAGTGAGCTATCGCTCTTGAGCTGAACCATGCGCCCTGCCGTAGCGGAAGGAACCTTTGGGATGGCATTGTTGGCCATCGTGTAGGCAGAATCCCACTGAGCCGCTCTGGAGGTCAGGCCATTAACCGACATGTGGCCAACGTTATCTACCCCCACCATGAGGTCTGAGGAGCTCCCCATGACAACCCCAAGCTGCGTGTTGGTGGCAGTCGGAACCTCGTGCTGCTCCAGCCTCCTGAACACTAGATAGTTCTGTTCGTTCACTATATCATGCTGAACCGCATGTGACGTAGGCTCTCCGCTGTGGGTCTCATCGGCCTCAATGAAGATGAAGTCACCGATCTGCCAGTTCGTAGCGTCAACGTTAGGGAGCCCAGGGTGCTCAGGCTTCTCCGGGTATTTAGCCAGGACATCAGCGAAAGTAGCCAGAGTCTCCCGCCACACTCCGCCGTGGGAGAGAGAGTCTACCAGGGTTGTGAGTTCAGAGAGCTGTGTAGTCACAGCTTCGAAGCGGTCACCCTCGATAAGGCCCGTCTGGCCAGCTCCAGCGATCGGGAGGGTAGCCCGAAGGAGGCCGCCGTTAAGGAGTGTAGCGTCAACGCTATGGGTAGAGTTGTTATAATCCAGGCTCTTTAACCCACCCGTATTGAAGTCGGTGCTCTCATCACCGATGAGAACAAGCGTATCCTGGAGGAGGGCATCAATCTCCGCCTGTGTAGGGGGATGATTAAACACTACCACATCCTCGATCTCTGGAGGAGCCGGCCCCCATACGATATCGTAGTCAGCACTGGTTCTCTTCTGGGCAAACTCCCCAGCCGCTCCACCAGCCGCCAGGCCCTTGCCGTGCAGTGATGCTATCCACTGCTGTTCAGTGCCGATGAAGCCCTGAGCAACAGCGATCTGGTAGGCTGACATACCGTTGAGTCCGTCTATGCCGTCGATACCATCTGTGCCATCAGTACCATCCTGACCGTCCTGGCCATCTACTCCATCTTTACCATGCAGAGAATTAAGCCAGTCGATCTCTGAACCCGTATAGCCATTTCTTACCGCAATCTCATAGGCCGATTCTCCGTCAGTTCCATTCAGAGAGTCGATCCACTGCTGTTCAGTTCCGGTATAACCAAGCTTAACTGCTACATCATACGCGCTGTCACCGACAGGGCCGATAAGAGAAATGAGCCACTGCGCTGCCGTACCCTGGAATCCATCTGACACAGCCAGTTCGTAGGCTGACTGACCCCTGGGGCCTGGTGGCAAGGACTGGACGTCCATCCACGTCATGAAGGCATTGGTAGCTGACGGATTATTAGACATGATGATCGCTTGCATCTGATCAACACTCAGGAAGGATGTGTCCTCACCCTCGGAAGCGGAATGACCCCTGGTGGCAATGACCCAGGCTATCGTGTAGTACGGGGGCTCGATAGCGAAGGGCTCCCCGGCTCCGTAGCTCCCTGTCTCGTTAGTGCTCGGGGCTCCGGTCTGGCCCGTCGTAGAAGAGGCTCCGGTGTTGCCAGTGAACTGGCCAATAGAAACACTTGCCGCAGCCGAGGTTCCTCCGGTGTTGGCAGGGAAATAGACCGTACCAGAGCCAGTAGCATTGGTATACTGTGTTGAGCCGGACAGGGTTCCAGAGAACGAGTGGCTATGAGAAAAGTCTATGTTTGAATATACCCTTCCGGTTCCTTGAACGCTACTCCCAGCAAAAGCAACAGTTCCAAACCTCTGAGTTCCATCAAGGTAAAAAGTTTGGTTATGGGTAAGCGTAGTGTACGAGGTCTGACCGCTCAGAGTTGCGCTGCTGAGCAAGTGGTTGTGGTTAATGGATACGTTAACCGTTGTACTCCCGCCTATAGTATGAGTATGGTTTCCAATAGAAGCAGAAGCAGTATGCGTGTGGGTCATGGTGTGAGTATGCTCACCAAGCGCATGCGTGTGGTTAGACAGCGTATGCTTGTGAGACGGGATATTGTTCTCAAGGAGGGTGACGCTTGCTGAACCTCCGGTAGTTCCGTAAGGCTCACTGGGATTAGCCCCACGGAGGAACCTCCCGCTTAGGTCTGGTGTGTTCTCACCAAGTTCAGCATTAAATCTTCCGTCACACAGAGCCCAGCCAGCAGGTATCTTAGTGATCTCTCCAGACCATGCCCTGATCTCTTTCTTTCTTGCTCCACCACGATACATCGCCTGATTGACGATGTTGGTAAGAGACTGAATCTGAGAGTTTATTGACGCGAAGTAGTCCGCGACCGAACGAAGGTCTGAATTGTATATGGCTGTAAGTTTATTCGTAACCGGGTCTTTCCCCGCTGAAAGGAACAGATTACGGGCACCTCCGTATGCGAGCGCGGCCATGACGTCATTGAACTCACTCTGCCAGGCCAGCTGATATTCGGTGGCTCCCATTTTCCGTTCGTAAATCGCCCCGTAGTCGATGCCATAGACAGTCGCTCTGCCCGCCTGTAGTTCAGTGTGTCTTTTGCCGGATACCGAACCGGACAAGGAGCCGCCGTCAACACCGTTGAAGGAATCAATTGGGTTAGTATTCCACACTGGCAGGTCAACAGCTGAGCCTCCGTAGGCTTCGAAAGCCCTACTGTCATTAGCAATAGCCACAAGCCTATTGTCGGGTTGTACATAGTCTATCTCCTTTACAAGGACACCAACACCATCAGTGATGGTCTGGATTCCAGACAGAGGCCCGAAGCCACGTCCGTCCTCCATAAGCCCAACGATACCCCCAGACCCTCCTACTCTGCTATGACTGGCCATAGCAACGATCTGGCTAGTAGACCCTCCAATTAGGGTCTGACCTGGATCAAGCTGGAAATTGGTCGGACTCCAAGACAGGAACCAGTAAGCGGCCACTCCGTCGGTGTTGCTACCGCCGATAGCTATTCGGCCCTGGTGAAGGCAGACGCCAATTGTTCTGTTGGTAGATAGCATCGGAAGGACTATGCCCTTGATGGCCATACCAGATAGGTTGGTTCCATCATCAGTATTCCTTATACCTACAACATAGTGAAGTCCAGGAGTAGCGCCAGTAGATGCCCTGATGATGGCAAAGACCCAAGGGGTAGAAGTTACAGTTCCGGGAAGTATTTCATCCCCAGAGAACCCTATGATTTTTTCAACGGTTACTACCATGTTCGGGTCAAGGGAGAGAGAGTTAGCTACCAGCTCAAGGCCAGTGACCTTCTTCCACCCAGAGTTCCCAGCGTTGAGAGTGTAGTACATACACTCCTTGAACGGAAGTGAATCTCCTCCAAGGAGGAACATGTCTCTGTACTCTCCAGCACCTGACTCGGTCTGAACAGCATTCTTGTCAACGTTGACCCCATACCCCATTACAGGGTTATAGATGTCAGCGGGGATATCAATCTGCCTATCCCAAAGATACGCTCCGGCTCCACTGAATGTACCGAGCCCAGATGTTACGGTTACCGCAATCCACTGTGTCCCGTCGTAATACTCAGTCACGCCTGTGTCTGCGTTGAATCGAGTAGCGCCACGGGACGGAGCTTCCGAGGGGAACACTTCTCCGGCCTTATAAACAAATGTTCCAAGCCACTCCCAAGCGTTGATGTCTCCATTCCATCTCTTCATAAGAGGTGGGTTGTAGTTAGCGTCGTACCATATTGTCCCGTCGCTAACTACAGGAGGAGGATTGAGAGAGGTATTAAAGGAGTCGTGTCTAGTTAAGTGATCGTAGACATCGTTCAGCTCTGTGTTGTATTTCGAAGAACTGATCGGTGACTCCTGGGGGTCAATCCTACTTGTCCTCGTTACCATTAGTTTCCACCTGCCCTCTGATTATCTACTGCCCGATTATACTGGTTGCTAAGGGCTTCCATTTTCTGCATCTGCGTCATGTACTGCTTCAAGTATTTATTATACTCGCTTTCTGATTTTGCGCTATTGATCCTGCTCATTGCTTCTGACATAACTCTCTGCTGACGGATCAGCTTATTAGTCCATGCATTGGGATCATCCCTCAGAAGTTGAACGCCAAGCAGTCTGGCTATCATCTCTGGGGTTGTGGTTCTGAGCTCTCCAAATCTATCATCAGTGATACCTGCTGCTCTGTTCCATACCGGGCCGCCAACCGCATTGAGATAGTCTCCCCGTGGTGAAGCGTATGGCAGGAATTGCTGTGCCGTCCCAGGAAGAATATGAGAAGCAAGATTAAGAGCGGTGTCAGTGGCCTGTTTCGGCAGGGAGTCCCACTCGTTTCTGACTGGGAATCCTCTGACGTCTTGCCCCATTCCGAGATTAGCCGTAAGCAGAGCCCACGGAGAAAGGCCCATACTAAATTCGTTAGCCAGGTTATCATAGAGGGCCTCTCCCTTCGGCATTCCCCTCATTGTGTCTATGCCAGTCTGAACAAGGCCGCCCATCGGAAGGGCTTGCGGCCAATTGATATCAACTCCATATGGCTCAAGAGCTGATGACACACCGTGCATGGCTGTACCGGAGGCAGCGTACCTGCCTGGATTAGCAAGGAATAGATTTGGAGTCTTGGCATAGCTCATCGCTGTCCACGAAGAAACAGGTGCTACTTTGTTCATGCCCTTAACTAGTGGGCTTGTGAACTGGTAGTTATGGAGAACATCGTCAACCTGCCTTACAGCCTTATTCACGATGGCCATATTGTTTCTTCCTGCGGCTGTGTTCATATCAAACCCTGCTGCCTCGTTACCACCGAGAGCCCTGAACCTATCCCTAGCGAAGGCCATTCGGGTCACATCTTCACCGCCCTCAGCAAAGGCTGTATGGAACTTACCCCATGCTGAGTTTTTGATTTTGTCATAGATAGCCTTTGGGGCTCTCTCAAGGAAGCTCTCTCCTCGCTTCTTAGCTATGGTGTTGGCTGTGGTTCCCATCGGGGCCTTAGCGGAACCCCTCGCAAATCCACCAGACATAACCCCGTTCTCTCTGAAAGCCTTAGCTAGAACATCAACCGTATCGTCAGCATTATTGATCTTCCTGATGTTCTGCATAGCCCACTTGATATCCTTGGGCATTGTGACAGGATTAGCACCAGCGTTAAAGGTAGCGAGAAGATCACCGCCCCTGTTCCTGAACTGGCCAGGAAGGTTCTCTATAACCTTGGCCTCACGAATCAAGTTGGTGGTGTTGTCCATAATCCTTGTAATTGTGTTCGGCCTCTCGGGCTTGAACAGAAGCTTAGAGATAGTAGGGTCTACGTAATAAGCCCCGCCTTTCTCTCCAGTTGGAAGCATTGGAATGTTGATGTCATCTACCATACTTGCGATAATATCATCGAAGCTTCCCATGTCGTTAGAGCCAGACCCGGTAAGCATGATAGAGTTGGGTATCTCACTAGCATTCCTGCTGAGAACTCCCTGCTTGACAAGGTCATTGATTGTAGTCCTTGCGCCTATCTTTGTAGACACAGTGTCGATAGCGTTACCGAGTAGAAACTCTGGATCGTCTATGACACCAAGATATCTCATCAGGGCTTCGTCTTTTACATCGTCAAGAACCCTGCTCTTGGTGTTAGCTATACGAGCGGCATTGTTGTTGATCGTAGACGTAGGGCTATTAATCCCAGCGAAGTCGTGAGGTGTAGCTCCTCTAGGGGGCCTTCCGTACTGACGCTTTGACACGATCCTGTCTATGTATTCCTCAGCCTGACGCGCCGAAGCCTTCGGGTTATTCTGCATGTACTCAAAGATAGCTTCCTCTTTGAGTAGGGGATCGCCACGCCATCCCTCTCCCTCGATGAAGGCCATGTATCTGGTCGGTAGATATTCATCAACAGCTTCCTTCCAGTCTATCGATCCCCTCTGGGCCTTGCTGGTTCTAAGGCCATTAAGCAGAGCCTTCTTAGCTTCCGGTGATCTATTGGCTCCGCGCAGGAACTCCTGGAGCTTATCCTGCACGGTTTGGTTTGGAATGCTATTGGGGTTCTCAACCCATTTTGCAACCTGCTCAATGACATCGTTCTTCTTAGCCCCGGTATCCTTGAATAACTTCCAGGCATCGTCCTTGGCCGAGGTATAGCTGATCTCCTTCTGAGAGAGAGACTTGAGTCCTGCCCTGGTCTTGGTAAGGTTGTCCATAAAAGTCTTGTTGTTCCTCAACTCATCAGGAAGGAACACCTCTTTATTGACAGGGTCTTTGATGTAGTCCTTTATGAGTTTGTTGATCGAAGCCTTATCAGCCTTGTTCTTCTTAACAAACTTATCAACTTCTCTGAACGCTTTGTTCATAGGAGTCCTGAGCTCATTAGCCCTTACCTCAGAGAGAACCCTTCCCCTCTGAACAGATTCAGCCGCCTGTGGATTCATCCACGCCGCAGGGCCACCTGGAGTCATTAGGCCTTCCAGCTTCTCATGTGCTTTCTGAATAATCTTAGGCCCCTGCATATTGTTTTGCTTGGGGTAGTTCATTTGCGGGGCCTGTGGAAGGAACTTATTAACCACAGAGTTAGACGCTATGCCGGTGCCAACACCAGCCAGTGTACCAACTAGGTTCTGGAGCTGTTCCCCTCCGCCGGCCTGTTCGACCAGTTCCCTGGACAGGACATTGGCTCCAACCGTAGGGGCCACTGTTCCGGCAACCCTAGCCGCCGCCTTAGCAGTAGGCACAACTGCTTTCTTACCGGCATAGCCGAGGCCACCCTTTGCCCAGTTGGCAAGGAACGGCC
>QMCD01001529.1_pt2 | contig 14648 bp, 10 predicted proteins | sample 1821841 | NCBI WGS metagenome assembly QMCD01 (sample SAMN01991225, study PRJNA193472) | Termite gut metagenome, whole genome shotgun sequencing project. | isolation source: worker | host: Macrotermes natalensis | reverse complement strand
AATCTTCACAAAGTACAAGAATTCAAAACATAATCTATCTTATCCGTTGCTGATGATGTTATCCTCATCAGAGCATTTGTTTTCTTTCAGATATGTCTGTATCTTTTCAATCAATTGATACGGTTCGAACATTTCATGATACCATCCGTTATTCGAATACGGCAGATCATCAACCGGCAAATGTCCTACTTTGTCATTAATAATTTTCACATAGTATGATTGCTCCAACTGTTTATCAATTACAGCAATGCTTGATTCGGGTTTCCATGTCTCACCTTTAACTGATCCGAACTTTACCATAAAACAAAAAGGAAGTTCATTATAGATACAATAATACCCGGTATGATTTGTCATTGTAAAGCGGGGAATGGTGCGCTCATTCTGCGGATTGTATTATGCACTACGCGACCATGTTCATTGACAAAGATCAATTTGTCTTGATTGTTACCATAATTTATATTTGATACAGCAAACAAGGTGTCATTAACAGACAGGAACGAATATCCGTAGTATCCCAAATCATTTTTTGGATTTGAATATTTTACTTTCGTCTGCCAAATACGATTCCCTTCAAAATCATACGAACTGATTTCTCTCGTCAGAAACTGATATGTATATAATCTTTGCATACCCCGTGAAACATCAAAACTTCCCGCTTGAAGAGGTATTTTGCATTTTACATTACCTTTCGGATCGAATACATATACATGATCCGCGTTATTCAATACGATAAGGCTATCCAAATAATATAGTTGAAAAACATCAGTGTTTCCATGTTTCAATGATATATAAAAGACAGTGTCTACAATATCACTAAGTCGAATACTATCTTCACATTCAGGATAATCTGAAGACAATACGATTAGAGGTTTTTCAAATGCAAATACCTCTCCTTGTATAATTTCCGTATTTTTCTGCGTTGCAGGACCCACACAACAGACAATCAATAATAACAAAAATCCAAATAAATACTTCATAATAAGCAATTTAAAAAACTTGTCATAAATTTACCAAATTCATGACAAGTTCAATTATTTTTCAGCAAAAATAAATATTTTTATTAAAATTGCAACTATTTACTTCGTTGTTTTATAAAATTCTTTTTGACATTTTATTCAGTAGAATTATCATGAAAAAATAAAATTAACCATGTAACACATACTGTGCTACATGGTTAATTTCATTTTCCGGACAAACCGGCTATTTCTCCAACAGAGCGGCCGCACACCACAGATAGGGAGCCTGTCCATGAAAATCGCCTGCCAGGCGCGGACGGTCGTAATAATACTGTTTATCATTCTTTTTGCCTGTTCCGATACACACTTCGGCTACATTGTTTCGTTCGTCGATGTAAGGTATCATAGCCATCCAGGCCTTACGGGCTGCCGGAGCATATTTTGCAGCGTCTAACCATCCTTTTTTAACACCTTGAATAAACGCGTAAGTAAACATTGCCGTTGAAGATGTTTCCGCCCAACAGTCGGGTTCGTCAATCAATTGATTCCACATACCGCCCGGTGTCTGATATTTCAACAGACTTTCCATCATGGTATGATAGCCTTTCATGATACGCGGACGGTCTTTGTGATCTTCGGGTAAATAACCGAGTAAATCGGCCATACCTACCGCCATCCAACCGTCTCCGCGTCCCCAATAATAAGGTACATCGGGCGCGTGATAGAACAAACCGTTCGGACGTTGCAATTCATCCAGATACAAAACCATTTCACTTGCCGCCCGGTCCAGATACTTCTTGTCGCCGGTAACCCGGTAAGCCTGCGCCTGTACAACGGTAATCATATACATATCGTCAATCCACAAACGGGTTTGCCAGGAATGGCCTTTTTCCGCCCAGTATTTTTCCTCTATTTTCGCGTCTTTCGGCAATTCCCACTGTGTGTCGGCATATTCCAATCCCATTTTCTTATATCGCTCATCTTTGGTAATCTGATATAACTGCAGAGCCAAACCTCCGAACATATTATAATCAACATGGTTCATCGGCGGCAGCAACGCTTTTTCCCGTGTAAAAAACGGTTCGAATTTATTCTGTAAATCTTTAATCAGCTTCTGATCCTTTGTCCGGACAGCAAAATCAAGCGCTCCGGTCCAGGTACAGACTTCGGCATAATGAATATACCTTGCCGCATAAAGATCATGCCGGTCGTCTACAAAATGATATGCCAGTCGTTTGCCGATTTCTTCGGGCGTAAACCCTTTCGGGAAGTCTGTCAGTACGTTATTCTGAGCGAATACATAGTGAAACGGAAACAATAAAATCAATAAAAATAATCTTTTATGCATAATAAGTTGTTTTTAAGTTGCTAAAGCATAATTGGTTATTAAAAATGTCAACCGGCATATACCGTACATAGCCGGTTGACAGTAACAGAAATCAGTCAATTTGGTCTTCGTCGGCTACGGCCTCTTCCCAGTTATCCCATTTAGGCGTGTTGGGATCATAACCGTCATAACCATAATTCTGGCTCAACCGTCCTTTATTATTAGCCGTAATCGATGCATTAAAAATCGGCCAGTAAATATTCTTTTTGTCTATCGTATAGTTAATATTGCCTTTCGACGCAACAATTTGGATGGTGGTACCCGCATTGTACATACCGCCACACTTCGTAACGCGCTGATACCAGTAACTTCCGCCTTCCGGATCCGTACCGCTCTGTTTGTCGAACGTTTCCAGGTCATATCTATTCCCCCATTCATCGGGCTGGCCGCTACGGGCAAGGCACAACGACACACGCGTCAGTTCCACGTTACGCCATTCTTCCCAATACAACTCGCGGCCGCGCTCATTCATAATATCCCCAATCGTAACAGCTCCTTCATATAGTTGGCTACAGTTCGCCCTTCTTCTGATCACATTCAGGTCATCTTTGATCGTTGCATCGTTCGGGTTCACGTAATATTTAGCTTCGGCGCGGAGAAGGTATGCTTCCGCCAGGCGATAGAGATACCAGTCGGCATTCCCGCCGTTCGTAGCCCCCCTGTTACCGTCCGAACCGCTTATATTCGCTTCATTCACAGGATCATCCAGATAAAATAAGTAATGAGGCATATCGAACCAGCGACGAATCGTATCGCTACACAACAATTTTCCGTCATCATCAAAAAGCGTGACAGGGTTTCCGAATTCCGAAGAAGCCTTGTTATTGACACGATAATCTTCCATGTGAATCCAGTTACCCACTTCCGAATTATGGCGCAGGTCGGTTTCGTCTTCCACGCCATTCACTACCCACAAGGTATGATTCTGGAAATAAGTAGGACGATAGGTAGCAATACCACGGCCAAAAGCGCGCATATAGTCATATTTCGGATCATAATCGGCCTGATTACGTTTCAAATTCAACAAGGCTTGCTTCCCGTCTTTTGTCTGTATCGCACTATTGAAAACAAAAGGAGATAAAATACGCATAGTAAGCATTTTAACGAACGACTCCGCTTCTGCGCCCCGGTTGGGCATACCCATGATAACTTCTTTATTTGCGGCGATCAGTTTGTTCTCGGCGCGATGCAGATCCCAGATTACATTGCGGGTGATTTGCCATGTCTGAGGCTCTGCCCCTCCGTTGAATGCGCCGAAATTATCCGTCATAAGCGAATATCCGGATTGATCAATCAATATATCGGTTTGCTCCTTGGCTTTAGCATACTCTCCCAATGCCAGATAACATTTGGTAAGCAACATGCGGCAGGCGCCCTTGTTTACCATACCGATCAGGTCCATATCTTTTTGATCGGGCACCCATTGTATCGCAAATTCCAGATCTTTGACTAACATCTGCAGGATAGCGTCGCGCTTCGTACTCCGGTAATTTTGCTTGGGTACTTCCAGAATTTTAGTAACAAGCGGAACATCGCCAAACTGGAACACCAACGCCATATAACGGAAAGCGCGATGAAAATAAGCCCGGCCCTTATAGGCATTTTTAGTAGCTTCACTCAATCCTTCCACACCATCCACATACTGAATAATGGTATTGGCATACGAAATACCGATATAAGTTTCTTTCCAGAAATACCAGATACTGTTATTTCTGTCAAGATTGTTCACGTTGTTGGTATTTTCACTTGTCGGCGTAAGTGCCGAAGCGACATCACTAAGCATAGCAATCTTGTCGGTTGCGCTGGCCACCATCAGGTCGGAAAAGATATATTCCGTTCCGATAGGCAACATTTCATTATGATCATGCGCATAATATAGTTTGAGATGACGATCCGATATCGCCATAGCCGCCATCAGGCCGGATTCCGTATTGAAGGTAGCGCCGGGTTCGTAAAACGACAGCGGGTCGGGATTTAAAAAATCATCCGAACATCCGCCGAACAGGAAAGCGCCACCGGCAACCAAAGCTAAGCATGTATGATTCAATTTTTGAATTATCTGTTTCATATTTGTAATTATTGGAAATTAAAAAGTTAAATTCAGTCCTAAAGTATAAACACGTGTGGCCAATCCGCCGCCATCACCAAAAGCAGGCTTCGTTTCCGGGTCGCCATATTCCCAGTCTTTAGCCCATACGGCAACGTTACGGATGGTTCCATACACCTTAACGCGTTCCAGATCCCATTTCGAAGTCCATTTTTGGGGCAACGTATAGCCTACCGAAATATTTTCAAGACGAATAAACGAACGATCGTACACTTTTCCCGGATTGGAAGCGCCTGTAGGGCCCTGAGCTTCAATACGCCCATACTTACCGGTAGGGTTATCAATCGTCCAATATTCTTTTTCCGGTACGTTTTGCAAAGCATAACTTGTGCGCCCGCCGTCATCATCATAATTAAGATAATACGTCTCCAGACTTTTGTGCCCCATATAAGAATATAGATTGAATGAGATGCTGAGGTCTTTCCACAACACAAACTCGTTGCGCATAGACCAATGGTAAGGCGCTGATTTCGGTCCGAGAAATTCTTTGTCGTTATCATTATACACGGGCGTTCTTGTCCCGTTGGCATTTATGACATCATCGGCGGTATAGCTGTTTGCCACCTTCGGATCGCCCGGTACCTGTCCATGCCGTGCCGCTTCTTCCGCTTCCCCCTTCTGCCAGATTCCGGTAACGCGGTAATTCCAGATTGTGCTGATCGGTTGCCCGATGAACCAACCATTCGTAATGTCATCACTTTCTTTTCTTCCGATCACATTGCCTTCTGCGTCCAGCACGTCTTCATATTCGTAATAAAGATGCTTTATCTCGTTTTTGTTATATGAAAATCCGAATGTCGTATTCCATTGCAACGTTTTGTTATTAATATTAACCGTACTTAATGACAACTCAATCCCGCGGTTATTCACCTCTCCCAGATTGGTTGTAATATTGGAAAATCCGGTAAATTCAGGCAAACGTTGGTTCATAATCATATCATGGGTATTCATGTTGTAATATTCGATGCTTCCCGTAATACGGTCGTCGAGGAAACCAAAATCAAGCGCAAAATTCCATGACGACGTTTTCTCCCATTGCAGATTCGGATTGGCCATCCGTTGAACCATTAAATAACGGTATTGTTCCATCTCGCCGGATGGATTAATATATCCCTGCGTTCTACCTACTCCTGCATACAGATTAGCTAATGCCAGATAAGGGTTGTCCAGCGAACGGTTTCCATTTTTACCATAAGATGCGCGTAATTTACCGCTACTCATAATATGATCCCATTTGAAAAAATCCTCATTCGTAAATGCCCATGCGACCCCTATCGACGGAAAAGTGGCATGCGGATTGGATGAACCGAAAGCCGAATATCCGTCTCTGCGGACAGATCCGGTAAGCATATAACGGTTATCGTATGAATAAAACAAACGAGCCAGCAAGGCGTCCGCCGTTTCACGTGTATCTTCAGTCGAATAAGAGCTGTTTTCTTTCGTACCGTTCTGGGTATTATGGAAACCCAACGCATCGGACGGCAGGATATTACGGGCTTCAATACGATCTTTCCAATACTGACGTTCTTCGGCTTCCTGAACAAGCGTAAAAACAACATGATGTTTTTGAGCAAAAGTATAATCCCAATTGATCGTATTGTTAAGCGACCAGTCAAAACGCTTGGCCTGTTCACGATTTGCCCCACGCGTAGCAGGATCTGACCCCGGCAAGTCTGCCGACATAAAATAGCGGTCGTAAAAGAACTGATAGCGTGGCGAAGCGTTAAACGAATAAGTAATGCCGAAAGGCAATGTTACCTTAGCTGTCAGGATACTATTCAGTGTCGTATAGCCTTTTTCCAATTCCAGGTATTGCCGCTGAAATTCGTAGTTATACCCCCGCTGGCTGTATTCGGAACTCAACGGATATTGGACAAAATTACCCTCCTCATCTTTGTAATCGGCATAAGGGCTGTTACGTAACTGGTAATCCAGATCTACATCAAGCGAACCGTCCGAACGATCCTGAAAATTCACATTGGCGCCAACCTGAAGCCACTTGGTCACATTCGCGTCTATTTTCATATTGGCGCGCATCGACGTATATTCATCGCTGACCAGAGCGCCTTGATTTTTCAGATAACCCATTGAAAAATAATAATTCACTTTTTCACCGGCGCCACTGATGCTGGCATTATAATCCTGATTGAAACCTGTCCGGTATGTAATATCACCCCAGTCGACCGTTCTGCCGGCAAGCAAATTCGCAAGCGCATTTCCCTGAAAACCGAGTCGTTTGGCCCAGATACTCAGATCTGACTCTCCGCTTTCATTAGTAGTATAACCCCGCCATGCATCAAGCGAAACGCCGGACAATTGCTCGGGCCGTGTATAATAACCGGGCTGATTGGCATAGACTCCGGTCTGATAGGCTTCATAGGCGCCGGTTTCCTTATTCACGCCATAAGTATTTTTTTCATACCAATCCTGACGATGCTGCAAATACGCTCCCGGACTAAACCTTTTCCGGTAATTACTCGCCTGCGTCCATCCGGCATTCGTACTGACATTAATAACAGGTTTACCCTGTTTCCCTTTTTTTGTAGTAATGATGATAACGCCGTTTGCAGCTTTGGCTCCGTAAACAGCTGCTGCCGAAGCATCCTTCAACACATCTATCTGACCGATATCGTCCGGATTGATTTCCGAGAGTTCACCATAGAACATCATTCCATCAAGAATCAGCAACGGATTGTTATGACTGCCTTCGGTATACACCGAACGCTGTCCGCGTACCTGCATGGTTCCGCCCCCTTTAGCCGAAGCATCGTAACCAACCTGCAAGCCCGGCGTACCCCTCAGTATATCCTGAACGGTTTTAGGATTTTCGTTAGCTATATTTTCGGGACGAATCTGAATAACCGAACCGGTCAGGTCTTTTTTTCGCATCGTACCATAACCGATCACCACCACTTCATCCAAACTCTGCGTATCTTCTTTCATGACAATATGCAGGCTTGTTTTATTGGCTGTACTTACCGTTTGCGTCGTATAGCCGATGTACGATACCTGAATTTCCGCATTCTGCGGCACTTCAATTGTAAATTCGCCGTTTACATCAGAAATCACCCCATTTGTCGTACCCGGAACAGTTATCGTTGCGCCAATAACGGGATCGCCCAACTCATCCACAATAACACCTGCGACCTTCTTATTGCCTTGTAAAGATTCATGAATTGCAAACTCTTTCTTGCTCAGAATAATCTGCCTGTCTTCCACCTTGTAGATAACATCGGTTGAAGCAAACAACCCGTCTAAAACCGTTTCCACCGGCTGGGATTTCACATTTACGTTAACTTTACGGTCTACGTTTACTAATTTACTATTGTACAGGAAGTAAAATTCCGATTCTTCTTCAATCGTATTCAATACTTCCTCTACGGTAGCATTACGCATGTCAAGACTCACTCTGGCAGATTGCGAATAAAGATTACCCGCTCCGGCCTGAATAATAAATACAAATAATAAAATTACGGTTATACGCATAAAAATCGGTATTTTAAAAATCAAATCGTAATACGATTTGAAATCTTTGTTGTATTGTAAATTCTTCATATATTTACACTATCAAATTTAATTAGGTTTATAATAAGCTTAATTGATTCATTACCATTCGTCAGGTAAGATTTTCGGACTGGTAATGTTTTTGGTATCAACGGGGAAATGTTACTTGCATTTTCCCGTTTTTGTGTCTCATGATATATTTTTCATAGGCTGCCCGGTTTTAAGTTAAACATCAAAAATTCATCACTTTTATTTCATACTTATAATTACTGTTTTTTGGGTATAAGTATAATCTTCCGATCGTTCCGGATATATGATTTTACATCGTATAGGAGCCGATTTCTCCAACAGGTACAATATTTCTTCCAGTGTCTCGGTTGTAAACGTTGCGGAATACGCATAATCATACAATTCTTCTCTTTCCAAATGTATATCAACATTGAAGTGACGGGCCAAACGACGTGTTATTTCCGCCATACCTGCTCTACGGAAAATCATCTTCCCGTCCTTCCAGGAAGTTTTAACGGCAAGATTCACATCCGCGACTTCAAGTGTATCTTTATTTCTATCATATAAAACCTGTTGTTTCTCAGACAAATGTATAACATCAGACTTTCTATTTCCAACAGATTTATTGACTGATATATTTCCGGAAACCAGGGTTGCTTCGACCACCGGATCTTCTTCATACGCATATACATTAAATTCCGTACCGTAAGCGCTTATCATCAGACTGTCGTATGTCAGTACGTTAAAACAATTTGCCTTATCCGCTTCCACTTTAAAATAAGCCTCGCCCGAAAGCAATACATTGCGCGTATCACCTGTAAAATACTGAGGATATGATAATTTCGATCCGGAATTAAGCCAGACTTCCGTTCCGTCGGGCAGTGTCACTTTTGTAACAAGGCCATTCGCCGAAACCAATTCGATCTGTTCAACCGGAATGGTATCGCTATTTTGTATCCTGTACAGAATGACAGTTGTTATAACCAATGGAAGCATCAATATTGCAGCCATGTTACGAACAAAACGGCTACACTTCTTTCGATACTTATCTACAGTGATTTTTTTTGATAATTCTTTCCAGTTTTTTACCGGATCAACCTGCCTGTGGAGTTTCAATTCCGATGAGGATTCCCAAATCAAACGAATATCTTTCAGCTCCTGCTGCAATCCGGCCGACTTGTCCAGCCGAGCTTCAAAAGACCTCCGCTCATCTGCAGATAGCGTATTTTCCAGGTAATCTATAATATATTGAGTAGTATATTCCACGATTCCGCAGCTTTATTTTTGTACAATAGACGTACAAAAACAAATATACCCTACGAAAAAATACATTTTTTTTACAAAAAGAGTAGAAAAAGCGGAAGGAAGTCTTTCAAATCGATACGAAGTTGTTTCAATGCCTTTGTCATATACGACTCAACCGTCTTAACCGAAATATGCTGTTCCGAAGCTATTTGGCTATATGTTTTTCCTTCAAAACGGTTCTGTTCAAATACAAAACGAATATTTTCCGGTAGATGCGAAAGAGCTTCATACAACATATTCTCAAGTTCTACGGTGGAATATACATCCCCTGTGATAGATACGGACACATTCAATTGTTCAAACTGTTGCCATGCCATTTCCGCGTTTTTCTTACGTAAATAATCAACACAACAGTTTCTGACACTTGTTACCAGGAAATTTCTGCCGGAAGTAGTTATTTCCAGATTTTTGCGGTTTTTCCATATTTTAAAAAAAGTATCCTGTACAACATCTTCACACGTCTCCCAACTGTCGATATACCGGTGAGCAAAAACACAAAGAGAAGGAAAAAAATCAAGAAATAAAGAACGGAAAGCGCTTTCGTCATCTTTCAACGCTACTTTCCATAAAAGCTGATCTATTTCACTTCTGTTTTCATTTTTCATATCGCAAAGTTAAAAAAGAATTTATAACTCTCTCATTATTTCAATTATAATTATCTCCCCTGCATATTATTCCTGATGATTAGCTTTTATATTCAAATTAGATACGAATTAAACAATCTGTGCAAATAAATCAAAAAAGCGACTATCACCGGGGTACGGGATAGTCGCTTTTTCATTTGTTATGTGAACAATTTTTATTCCGTCAACAAAACTTCAAGAATTTGGCAAGCGGCTTTGGCTACGGATGTTCCCGGGCCATATATAGCAGCTACGCCGGCCTTATACAAGAAATCATAGTCCTGCGCAGGGATAACACCTCCCGCTATGACCAGAATATCGGGACGCCCCAGTTTCTTCAATTCCTCAATAACCTGAGGTACTAATGTTTTATGACCGGCTGCCAGCGATGAAACGCCTAATACGTGCACATCATTCTCTACAGCCTGACGGGCGGCTTCTTCCGGGGTCTGGAACAAAGGCCCCATATCCACGTCAAATCCGCAATCGGCATATCCCGTAGCTACCACCTTAGCGCCACGATCGTGTCCATCCTGTCCCATCTTTGCAATCATGATACGAGGCTGACGACCTTCTTTCTTTGCAAACTCTTCAGCTAACGCGCAAGCTTTCCTGAAGTCACTGTCATTTTTTGTTTCTGATGAATACACGCCTGATATTGTTCTGATTATTGCTTTATAACGTCCTGCAATGGTCTCGCAGGCATCTGATATTTCTCCCAGCGAAGCGCGAAGCCCGGCTGCCTTGACAGCCAAGTCAAGCAAGTTTCCTTCCTTTGTCCTGACACACTCCGTAATGTCAGCCAGCGCTTTTTGCACGGCCGCTTCGTCACGGTTTTCACGCAATTCTTTCAAACGGGCAATCTGCTGTTCACGAACAGCCGTATTATCAATTTCAAGAATATCAATCGGGTCTTCTTTTTCCAAACGATATTTATTTACGCCAACGATCGTCTGAACGCCGGAATCAATACGCGCCTGCGTACGTGCGGCAGCCTCTTCGATACGCATTTTCGGAAGGCCTGTCTCAATAGCTTTCGCCATTCCCCCCATGCTTTCTATCTCCTGTATCAAGGCCCATCCTTTATGTACCAGTTCGTTTGTAAGCGCTTCGACATAATAGGAACCGGCCCACGGATCGATTTCTTTGCATATTTGCGTTTCCTCCTGAATATATATCTGCGTATTACGCGCGATACGGGCGGAAAAATCCGTCGGCAACGCAATAGCTTCGTCTAACGCATTGGTATGTAGCGATTGTGTATGTCCTAAAGTAGCCGCCATGGCTTCGATACAGGTCCGACCCACATTGTTGAACGGATCCTGCTCCGTCAGTGACCAACCGGATGTCTGGCTATGCGTACGCAGCGCCAGTGATTTGGGATTTTTAGCGCCGAAACTCTTCACAATCTTCGCCCACAACATACGCGCCGCACGCATTTTGGCAATCTCCATGAAATGATTCATACCGATCGCCCAGAAGAATGAAAGACGCGGCGCAAAAGCATCTACGTCAATGCCGGCATTGATACCCGCACGCAGATATTCCATACCGTCGGAAAGCGTATAAGCCATTTCAATATCCGCCGTAGCGCCTGCTTCCTGCATGTGGTATCCGGAAATAGAAATAGAGTTGAATTTAGGCATCTTTTGCGATGTATATTCAAAAATATCCGCAATGATCTTCATGGAAAATTCAGGCGGATAAATATACGTATTACGTACCATAAATTCTTTCAGGATATCGTTTTGAATCGTTCCCGCCATTTCTTCCAACTTAGCGCCCTGTTCCAGTCCGGCATTGATATAAAATGCAAGCACCGGAAGAACGGCGCCGTTCATTGTCATGGAAACAGACATTTTACTCAAAGGAATCCCATCGAAAAGCACTTTCATATCTTCCAGCGAACAGATAGAGACACCTGCTTTTCCCACATCACCTACCACACGGGGATTATCCGCATTGTACCCCCGGTGTGTCGGAAGGTCGAACGCGACGGAAAGACCTTTCTGGCCGGAAGCCAGGTTACGACGGTAAAAAGCATTCGATTCTTCTGCTGTGGAAAATCCTGCGTACTGACGTATGGTCCACGGACGCGTAACATACATACCACTGTAAGGGCCGCGCAAATAAGGCGGAAGGCCTGCCGCATAATGCAGATGCTCCATTCCATTCAGATCATCCTTTGTATATACAGACTTTACCTGAATCTGCTCAGGTGTATTCCAATCGGCTTCAATGCCCTTCGATTTGACCCATTCCGCCGCATTAACCGCAGCAAAACCGGCCTTTTTAATATCTATATTTTTAAAATCAGGTTTCATGTTTACAATTTTTAAAGTCTGTCTATCCCTCAATGTTCAACTTTTTATTAAACATCTTCAACGTTTCCAGCACGTTACTTTTCACATTGATAAAATGTTCGATACCTGCCGTTTTCAGGTCATCCATACAGGCCGGCGCCCCTGCCACGACAAACAGTTCTTTATTTTCAATCAGTTTAAACGCTTCGGGCGCAAAAGTTTCGTATTCGTCATCACTCGAACAAAGCACGATGATATCGGCTTTCTTCTCACGCGCTGCTTTCACACCGGCTTCCACTGTCTCAAATCCTAAATTATCAATAATCTCATACCCTGCACAGGCAAAGAAATTCGAAGAGAATTGCGAACGGGCCAGGCGCATGGCAAGATTACCGATCGTCAACATGAATACCTTCGGAACGCCGCCGCTTTGCTCCGTAGCAAGGCGAAGCATTTCAAATTCGGAAGCCCCGCGGGAAAAATCTAATTTCGTTACCGTATGGCCCTCGCTGCCGCATTGACAGTTACATCCGGAACCCGATTCGATCTTACCATCCGCTTTTTCCGTAAAATTAGGGAACTGGTTAGTCCCCAGCAAAGTAGTGCGTCGTGTAGCCACCATCTTTTTACGGGCCTTGTTCGACTCATTAACCGCACCCTGTATCTCTCCGTTATTGGCGGAAGCAACAAAACCGCCTTTATCCTCCACTTCAAGGAACAGTTTCCAGGCCGCATCCGCCAACGATTGTGTCAGTACTTCTATGTAATAAGAACCGGCTGCCGGGTCAACCACTTTATCAAAATGGCATTCTTCTTTTAATAACAATTGCTGGTTACGCGCTATACGTTCGGAAAAATCGTCCGAAACCTTAAATGTTTCGTCATACGGCAACACCGTAAGGGAGTCCACACCGGCAATGGCCGCCGACATTGCTTCCGTCTGCGTACGAAGCATGTTTACATAGGCATCAAATGTCGTCATGTTCCACACGGATGTACGGGCGTGTGCCTGCATTTTGGAAAAACAATCACACGACGGATTATACGCTTTCACAATTTCCGCCCACAACCAACGTGCGGCACGGAATTTCGCTATCTCCATAAAATAATTGGAAGATATACCGAAATTAAATTTTATTTTTTCAGCAACCGCTTCAACAGGCAATCCCGCATCCGTCAATTTGGATAATAAATCATTCCCCCAGGCAAGGCTGTATCCCAGTTCCTGCGTGATATAAGAGCCGGCGTCATTCAGAAAACAGGCATCCACAGCAAGCACGCGGTATCCCGGCAAAGCCTCGCCGGCCTTAACGACTGCAATGGCCTCATCTACCCATTTGCTACCAAGCATAACGCCTTTTACCAAAGGCTTTTTCAATGGATCGTAGGCTACGGAACCGCTGCATTTTGCCACATCCACCCCTTTTGTCTTGAATATCTCCGCCAGTATACCGATCAATTCGACTGCCTTGCGGTTACATGTCTTGAAATTCAGTTCTACACTTTCCGGACAAACACCGTCAAGCAGTGTAGCTATATTGCCGGAATCTACCATATCACCTTTCAGATGAAAACCAAGCGAAGTAACGCCACTCCCGGCGATCAACTTCCCGGCTTTTTCATTTGCGGCTTTACAGTCAGTCACATCAATATCCTGACGCACAAGCCACTCATTTGTTCCCATGTGTATTTTAGATATGGATTGGATGGACTTTTCCAACTGCCCCAAGCCGTATATTTACAGTTGTAGTTATTTTTTTCCCACAAAATTTCACCTTTCCAAATCATCTTCTTCTCAAACGGCACCCCTTTAAGATCAGCTGTAATCTTATCTGTCCACTCCTGAGCAGACACGGGCGGAAACTCCGAGAAGAGATTTTCTTTTGCTTCTGCCATAAATTTAAAAGTTAATATTCTGATTTGTTACTATTAAAAAGAGACTATTCTTTATCACTGTATTTCTTTGTGTTTTCATCTTATGGTCTATCGTTTAGTCCGGATTCAGCGTTCTTTATACAACCATGCCTGTTTATGATCGGAATCCCGGCGAATCTTATTCAAATAAGACTGGGCTGATTTCTCTGTTGAAAATTGCTGCGCGTAAACACGAACCTTGCCGTTATTCTGAATAATACCGGCATGAGTCGCCACATTCCCTTTCAAACGCTTGATATGTTCCTGAGCCCGCGCACGGGTATTAAAACTTCCGATAATAACGTAGTATTTTCCGGGAACCGCTTTCGATACCGTTTTCGCGGATGAACCGGATGACGCCGAAGATGCTTTTCCGGACGATGACACAGCTGGCGATTTGACAGAAGCAGCGGTAGTTGATGTTTTTGTTCCGGTATGAGTATCCGGTTTTGTTTCTTCCGCAGGCAATTTTACGCCGGCCTCCGCATTCAAAGAGCCATTTACTTTCGAATCCGCAGAAGAAACAACTCCCGCAGGCCT
>QMCD01002359.1_pt1 | contig 14649 bp, 8 predicted proteins | sample 1821841 | NCBI WGS metagenome assembly QMCD01 (sample SAMN01991225, study PRJNA193472) | Termite gut metagenome, whole genome shotgun sequencing project. | isolation source: worker | host: Macrotermes natalensis | reverse complement strand
TACGAAGGCATCGGACGCTGATAAACCACTCCCTGATCCTGTACCTGTGTATCCAAAGGACGTTGAATAACAACCTGGCTGTTCTGCGGTGCAGACCACACGGCAGAGGGTTGCTGCTGAACGGGAGCGGGAGCATACACCGGAGCCTGAACAGGAGCCTGCTGAACGGGGGCGGGAGCATACACCGGAGCCTGAACGGGAGCTTGCTGAACGGGAGCTTGAGCCAGGGTAACCGGGCCCGCAAACGGTTCGGTGAGCAGATTATCCGCCACCGTACCGATATTTACCTCGGTCGCACTGCCTTTGCCTGTATTGAGCCCGCTGAAGACCAACTGCGAACCACTCATCCAGTTCTGCCACGGGATCGAAGCCCAATACTCGAGAGTATTTCCGTTGGAGGTGAGATAGTGTCCGCCGGCATCCATTCCCAGGGCGCTCATGGCAGCGGTCTCATCGGCTACTTTGGAGCGGGAGCCACGCACGATGATAGGAGGCAGTTCGCTCTGTCCGTCGGCACCCATAAGCACCGGGCGTATAATCAGGCTGCGGTTTTTGGCGGTTACTTCGTCTCCGAGGTTGACCTGGAAAGAGATAGCGACGGTGTTGTTGTCGGTCCTCACCACTTCCGTACCTGTGACGCTAACGTTTTTCCCGTCGTTTTGCGATGAACGGGCAGCCGAAAGTGTCAGCGAGCTTGCCGCCAAAATAACGATAGAGAGTATAAATCTTTTCATTATGGTAGGTGAATTTAAAGTTTTCAAGGTTTTCGCTTTCTACTTTATCGTAAAGACCAGTTTAATACCCACACTTGTCGGGCCGAAATATGTTTTCCGATAAGGGTTAGTGTCGATCAGGGTGAATTTGTCGCTTTCGGCCTCGATGAAACTCTTGTCGTATTCCATGATGGCCACGCCCGCGCCGAGGGAAAATTCCATTGCCCAACTCTTGCTCCATCTCCACAGGTAGCCGTAGGTGAAACCTCCGCCGATAGCGTTGCCGTCGTAGTCGACCTGCTTGCCCTCGAAAAGGAGCGGCACACCCAACTCTCCGACGTTATAATCGGCGTAGAAAACGTTCGCGCCGACGAAGTGGCTTCTGAAACGCTCCTTGAACCAGTAGCGGAACTCGGCTTTGCCGAAAATATGGTCGAGCCTTCTTTTATAGTTGTTGTTGAGGTCGTAATCGGGGCCCGTGCCCTCGCCTCCGTTGTCCCACAGGTTCGTCCAACCGTTGTAGCCGGCCGAGACCTCGATAGAGGTGCGCGGGCCGAGTCCCGCCTCGAAGCTGAGGTTGGGGCTAAGGGTGGCGCCGGCGTAGAGCAGGTTGGTCTTGATCGCAAAACGGGGGGTATCGCCAAAAGAGGCTTTGGTTTTCTCACCGCCGCCGATTGTGAAAGTTACGGCATTACGCCCCGTGTCGATGGGACGCAAAGTAACAGGCCCGCGCGGAGCCTGCGGCTGCTGCGGAGCGTACTGCGTGGATTGCTGAACCGGCCCCGGCGTGTATTGCGGCGCTGCAGCCGGCATTTGGCCTTCGGGTTGTCCCTGGGGCAACTGCCCGGTTTGCTGCTGAAGTTGCTGCACTTGTTGCTGAAGATCAAGCAGTTTTTGCAACTGATCTATCTGTTGTTGGATCTGTTGCTGTTGGTCTGTGATGCCGGGGGTTTGGGCGAACGAAGCGGTCGCACCGACAAAGATGCAGGCCGACACGAGGAGCGCTTTTATAAAAAGGCTTGATTTGCTATATGATCTCATACGGCGCAAATATAACACTAATTTGAATATCAAACAATATCCCGCCCCAAATAGCACGCTTTTTTGCATGTCCGGGTGCGATTTTATCGTTTCGGGACACTTTTTTCGATCTCCCTCACAGTCGGAAATAAAAGCAGCCCGGCCATTCGGTCGGGCTGCCTGCCTCTAAATCTTTGCACTTTTTACTTGCAAAAAAGGGGAGGGGGAAGGGTGATTTAGAGGCTGTTTCTTCAATTTTTCAACCCTGTTCCTGCGGGGGCCCGGAGTGCGGCCCCCACGGGAAACAGATGCTATTTATTTAATGTGGGCCATGTGTCGTTGAATTCCTCCACGGCATTTGCTCCCCACCACGGATCCCACGGGGCCGGTACACCGCCGCCTGAGGAGGTCTCGTCGTCGATGAGCGTATCGGAGAAGCCGCTGCCGTACTTCATGGTGTAAGCCATGTAGCTTATGAAGTTGCGCATGAAATTTCTCTTAGCCACAGTCAAACCTTGACCGCTGCCACTGGCTTCTCCGGTGGCAAATATCTGGCCTTCTCCCTGGTAGATGAACCTGCGTTTCGGGTCTATTACAAGAGTGGACTCATTGCCATGCGTACCGGTGCCGATGAGAATGGGTACCGCCGACGGACTCGCTGCCATCAACGAGGTAATGGTAACATTCGTCTGGGTTCCATCGTCGTAGAATTCACCTATTTCGGCTACTGTGGGCGTGCTCATATTGCGATCCATGATGAACTGGTAAATCTTTGTATCGCTGACGCCCGTGTTCACCATAGGGTTGATAGCACCGATCGTCATACTCCATCCTGTCATAGGCGAACCTGAAGTGGTTATACCCGCTACTGTAGTGGTGAGACCAGCATACTGAGCTGCTATCATATAGACGCCATCGTGTCCGTAAGTACCATTAATGTAGCCGGAGGCATCGTTCCATGTGGTCGCGGTATTAAAGCCGTTATTGGTCCTGTACATGAAATTGATGTAGGCATTGGTTTGACTGCTGATCGGCGTAGCAAAAACACCAAGGATCGGGGCCGCCGGCGTCGTGCCGAACAATTCGGACATAGCCCATCTAAAGTCACGTATATAATGTGTGTCATTATCGTTTCCAAGGTTACCATAATCTAAAACAGGCGAAATATGGATCGGAGTATATTCTCTCGCCGTCAGAGGATCCTGAGCCACGCGGACGGTCTGTTTCATACCGCCGGAGGTCGCGCCTGCACTGTTGACCGTGATGGTAACTGCAGCCGTGACGTTGATGTCGCGGTTGGGGAAGTAGAGCTTCGGCATCTTCACGCGGAATCCGACGTTGGTGTCGTACTCCCTGCCTATCTCGAACGGCTCACCGTTCTCGAGCACCAGGGTAACAGGATCGTTGGCACGGCCCGATGTCTCGCGATATTCACCGTAGTGCACCAGGTGGCGGCTATGGCCTCCGATAGCGGTCTCCGAGAAGGAGATGTCCGCCGCACTGGCAACTTTCCACTTCATGGTGCCGCCTTCGGTAACGACCGAGATCGCATCCGAAGAACCGCCCTGATATTTGATCTTGTTGGTCAGCAATCCTCCCGGAACGAGTTCGAACGAAGCCGACTGCTGAACCACATCGATGTCGGCGAACGTACCCGGATCGGTCTGCACGCGCAGAGTAACCCTGTAGTCGCGGCCCGAAATGTTCATGCCTTTGGCCCTGATCCTGACTTTGTTGTTCGCCACATTGGCGACATCGTAGTTCGTCGCGTTCTGATATGGCACCTCGTTCTCATCCACATCTCCCTCGCGGATAATCTCGAAGTAGTTGCGGTCGTCGGCGCCGCCTGCGATAGCCATCGTGGCGCTCCAGGGCAGGAGATCGCTCGTACCGTCTTCATAGCCCGGGAATACGTACCACCAGTCGTTGTTGCCGGCGAAGGAGCCCGTTGTAGGCACGTTGCCCATACCGTCGAACGTGATGGAACCGCCCGAGGTTACCCTTTCTTCTCCGTTTGTCGGATCACCTGCGGAGTGGACATAGTGGAGGTTCTTGACGTAGTTCTGCGTCAAAATGATGGTCGCAGAGTATTGCTCCTCCATGCCGTCGAGCTCGATCACGATGATCGCCTCGCGCGGGTTCTGTTCCATATTGTGGGGGGAGTGGGTGTAGACGCGGAACTTGTCGATCGAAGGATCGGCCTCGTCGGGGATGATCGCTCCCAGAGTGGTGTTGTAGCCGCGGCCGTCGGTGAATGTGTATTCCTCATCTCCGGGAGAGGCGGGATTGGTCCAGATCATTTTCACCGGATCGCTGGCCTGCGAGGGGTCGAGCGAGAAGCCCTTGCGGTCCAGTGGCCCGAAGCCTGCACGCGGATAAGTCCCGAAGGGATGCCCGCGTAGGCCGCGAACGGCAGGATGCCGCCGTCAGGCTCGGTTACGATCAGGAAGTGGTCGTGCGAACCGGCCTGCGAAATGTTCATCGAAATCTCCAGACCGGCGTACGAAAGCACGATCACACCGCTGCGCTGGGTTTCGAGACCCTCCAGGTCGGTAGATTCGATGATGAGGGTGTTGCCGTCGAGGCGCGCCGTGATAGGGGGATCGCCCGCACCGTTGGTGGCCGGACGATAGGTCTGGCTGCGGATCTGAAGCGGAGCCGGCGACGGAAGGGTGCTGAACGTATGGATCTTGAACTCGGCGATAGCCGCATTCCGACCCATGCTCACCGTCTTGGTGGGTATGCCAAGAGTGCTGTAATCATCCCGAACGGTCAGGCCGTTTACATCCATATACCAGTCGTCCATGGTATAGACCAGCTTGTTGCTTTCGCCCAGATAGGCTATCTCCTCGCTCGTGGCTCCCGTACCCGTCTTACCCTCGATAACGAGGTTGTAGCCGTAGTTGCGTTTGAGATGCTGGGCTCCGGTGTCGCCATGCAGATTGGCGCGGAAGTACTCGATGGCGCCGCCGCCCGAGGGTTGCAGACCTATGATAAGACAGGTCGTAATCTGGTCGTTGCCGGCGGGACTGCCAACCTGGTTTTCGAAGGCGTAGAGACCGCCCCTGATGTTACCGTCAGCGGTATTGGGGGTGATGTGGTAGTGGCGGCGAACACGCTCGGTGCCCTCCGTGTAATCCATCATGCCCGAATCGAAGATGTATGCAGCGGGGAAGCTGTTCCACACAGCGACAGTGGCGATCTCCCAATCTGGGAGCGTATTCGTAACGTCGAGGCGCGAAACGTCGCGCTTGAGCAGCATGTGCACCTGATTGTCGCCGGCGGGTTTGCGCTGGCTGCCGTGCATCAACAACTGCGAGGGGGAGAAATTTCCCGGGGGTATATCGGCCTTTGCATGCGAGATCACGTAGTTCTCGGTCTTGCCTGCCCACTGCGCCATCCAGTTTTCCACCGACCCATTGATATAGCTGTTGTCGGAGATGTTGGCCAGGGCAAGAATGCTGTAATCTCCATTCACATTAAGTCCGGCGGGATAGGATATGACGGCCTCCAGGTTCATGCTGTAATTACCGTCGGGATTGGTCACCGGCACAGCCTCGGGTAATTCAACCTCGGTGTAGGCCTTAAATTCACCGCTGCCGTTGGCGCTGCCGTCGAAGAAGAGCAGGAAGAGGCTGTTGACCCTGTCCTCGCCCTCTTCCGAGGGTACTTCCGCACGGGTGACAGCTCCACCTGCACGGGTAAGTTTACGCAACTCGACGCTCAGTTTCATTTTGCCATCGGGGATCGGTCTGTCGACTATCACCTCCTGTGCACAAGAGCCCAGCAGAAGGAGCGACACCCCAAGCATTGATAATAACAATTTTTTCATAATATCTGTTTTTTCTATTATTCTCAACCTACCCTGTTATTTTGAGGGAACTCCTCCGTTGGGAGCCCAATACGAATCCCAGGGAGCGGGCTGTGCGTAACGGCCGCCGTCGACTTCAGGGGTCTGTATAATCAGCTCCTCATCATCCTCTTCGAGGAACATGTCGGTGAAGTGGCTTCCGTACTTCGAAGCGTTGCCCACAAAGTACATGATATTTTCGAGGAATTTCCAACGCTCTTCGTCGATCCAGGTGTCGTACCAGAAGAGCTGCGATTCGCCCATCCAGATGAACTTGTTCACGATGTCGATCACCATCACAGCGTTGTTCGAAATCTCGCTGCTGTTGCTTGCGTCAACGTGCTTGGACACCAAAGGCACCGCCGAGGGGGGCAATAGGGTTTTATCGAGGTAAGTATTGACCCCGTCGATATAGAGATAGCTGCCTCCGTTGGTAAGCGTATGGCTGATCGTATGGTGTCCTTTGTCCACCAGGAACTGATATATCTTGGTCTCATCTCTCGTCGGATCTATCATACCGTTGTAGTCACCACTGTAGTTAACGGGCGGATAGCCGGCAGCCGTAAACGGAGAGTTGGGGTTGTTGAACGCCCTTCTACCATTCGTAGCCTGCGCCTGGAGTATTGTCCATGCGTCCCTGCCTTTGATATAGTCTTTAATGACCTTCCAAGTGTAATTGTCGGCATTGGCGTCCCTAAGGTGGATCGTGGCATGCAGATAATTGATAGTGGAATTGATCGGTGCGTCGGTGTAGGTCGGGCCTACTCCGACATACTTGTAACCCGGGATCTGCTTTATACCGTAGTTTCCGCTGTTGCCGTCCCAACCGCGATTGTATGTATTGCCGAGTTGACCATAGTCATATTGTTCTCCCGTCATGCCCCATACGTTTAATGTATTGGCGGTGAGGGTGGCCTGGGTGAAGGTCATCGTCGACGACAATTCGGTCGCAACTCCGTTCGCATCCGAGATGGTCACCTTGACGGTGGCCGAGATGGGTATATCGCGGTTCGGATAGTAGATCTTCGGGAACTTCACCTTGAACTTGGTCGTGATAGGATAGTCAGTACCGAAAACTACGGGAGTGTCGTTCTCGAGCAACAGTTCAGCGTCGTGGTGTACCAGGGTTAAGCTTCTCGTGTTGGTGCCGGAGACGGTCTTGAAGTCGCCGGGGGCAACCCTCCACTGGAGCGATGCGTCGGCCTGTACCCCGACAGCCTGGCTTGTGCCGCCGATCTTGGGAACCGCGGGCACACTGCTCGGTGCGAACGACAGGCCCGAAGAGAGTTGTATAAGGTCAATGGCTGCCTTGGGGGTGCTAACGTGGTCGGGGTTGCCGCCACCCTCGAGATAAACCACGATCTTCGCCGTACGGGTAGTGCCCGAAGTGTTCTTGCCCGTAACATCCACGGTGAAGTTGTTGGGAGCATCGAGCGGGAAATCGTTGTGTACGGGAATTATCCGGAACCAGTTCAGAGCTTCTATGCTCACACCGTTGCCCCAGCCGCTATTTCCATCGCTGGGTTCCCAGTAGACAACTTTTGTGATACCGTCGGTGGGATCAACGACCTCGATGCGGAAGGTCCACTTGTTCTGTCTTTCCGCACTTCCTTCCCCGGTGGTACCGGACATGACGTCGAAAGTCCTGATCGTGTTGTTGGGGATCAAAGCCAGACTGCCTTGCTCTCCTTCGAATTTCGTGCTGTCAAAGGTGCCGTCGAAAGTTACCGAGCGGCTCGGCGTTATGGCTATCTCCGCCTTTTGCTGCTGCGTGAGGCGCACCACACGCGAGTAGTTCAGAGGATCGCTGTCGAGAGTGACGACCACGAATGCTTCGCGCGTTTTCCGGTTGTCGGTGTTGTTCGATTTCGTTTCGACTTTGAACTCCTTGTTGTTGATAGGTCTGCTTATCGACAGATCGGAGATACCGTCGAACCCGAAGGCTCCGGGAGTTTCCGAAATGATCCTGGCGCTCCAGTCGCCGGAAGCTTCCACGCGAATGTCGCCCGATTTGATGCCTCCGAAGGGAGCGAAACGGGGAATACCGCCGTCGGGCAGATAGACGTTCAGGAAGTCGGTAACAAGGTCGGTCTGAACCACGTTGATAGTGATGCGAAGACCTGCAAAACCCAGGGTAATAGAGCCGGTGATCTTGTCTCCCGACTCGAGTCCGCCCTCGGGGGCCTTCCTGACGGGATCGAATATAAGTTCGCCATCCACGAGATCGACAGTAATGCCGTCATAAGGGTCGTCCGAACCGTTGAGGTGGAATACAGGCTCTCCGATGATATCCAGCGGAGTGTAGCTGCCGGCGGGAAGGCTGGTAACAGCCGTGATGTCGATCGAGTTGGGCGACAGGCCGCGCTCCCTGTGGCCGCGGATCTCACCCGTGAAGAGGTCGAGGTCGATCGTCTTGTAGGGAGAGGAGAGCATGCTGTTGTTGTCCTGATCCGAAACACCCACGTCGCCGCTGCCCCACTGGTTGATGATGTAGTTCAATCCGTCGTTCTCGGGATGGGAGTAGGCGTCGTCGACGCGGTTGTGGCCGTCGCCGAGCACCGAGTTTATGGTCAAAATGTAAGCGTGGTTGCGGTAGAGCATCTGGGCCCCCTCGTCGGGAGCTATATTTACACGGTAGTAAGCGGTCGCGTCGCCACCTTTTTTCAGGCCGATGATGAGCGCTGTAGTAGTATTGTCGTTCTGCTCCGGCATGGGCACCTGGTTCTCGTACACGTAGAAATGTCCGTGAACCTCATTGTCGGTATAGCCCGAAAGAGTGGTAAGGTTGTCGAAACTGTAGTAGTTCCTTATGCGGGTCATGCCATCGGAGTAGTCCAGCATGCCATCAGAGGTGCCGTCGTTCCAAATCTTCACCATCGGGTAGGCATTAAAGAGGCCCACATAGACAAGGTCGTAGTCGGTGGCCCTGTTCACGACGTCGAAACGGATCTGGTTGCGCACGAGTTTGAGATCAACCCGGAACGAGTTCGCCGCTTTCGTGCCGCTGCCGCTCATCAGAAGTTCGTCCGCGTCTATGCCCGGGTTGGCTTCCGTCCAGGCGCGGGCTTCGGTAATGACCTGCGATTCGGTTTTGCCGGCCCACTGGCCCATCCAGGCCTCTACCGACGCCCCGTCGATATACTGAGTGGCGCCGTCGATCTCGATGTTGGCGATAGCCAGAATGTTGTATGCCGACGTTACGTTGAGCAGCGAGCCCGTCATGTCGATGTCGTTCTCCGCCGGATTGAGCTCGGGGTTCTCGATCTCGAGGAAGTCTACGAATTCGCCGGACCCGTTGGAACTGGGCTCGAAGAAGAGCAGATAGAGGCTCTGTACGGTCTTCTCTTCCTCCGTAGCGGCAACGCGCGTGCCTTGTTTGCTTGCCGGGTGATCCGTCACCTCGTATGTGATACGAAGCGTGTTCGCGCCGATCGGATCATCGCCGCCACCCGGCCCAATCTCCTGTGTACAGGCGCCGAGCAGCATCGCGGAGATTCCTATTAGTGTAAAGAATAACTTTTTCATAGTATCTGTTTTTTATTTATTTCAAATCTTAGGGGTAGCTCGGCAGATTTATTCCGCGGTCCAGGGCTGATCGTCTCCCTTGGTCCAGTCTTCAAGCGAAGAGTTTTCCTGATCGACCTTGAGGAGGAACTTGACATAGGGATTGGATACCGTGAGAGTAGACTCCACATTCTCGGCCGAGTAATCTTCCCTTGCGGTAAAGACAAACTTGCCTTCGGCTTCTCCATCCGCGTTTGTGCCGGTAGAGACCAATATGATCTCGTAGAATCTGTTCCTTACCTTGGCGAGGACGCCGGCCTCTTCTTCTTCCTCTGTGAGTTCTACCACCGTACCCAATTCGGAAAGGGAGAGAACGAACTCTTCGGGATCGTAGTTGGTGGTGAAGCTGATCTCGTCGGTCGAGGTCTTATTACGATAGAGCGAAGCCTGTTTCACTTCGGTCTTGTTGCGGCTCGGCGAGAAGGATATCCACCTGCTGTCGGAGCCGACAACGATGTTGGTGTCATCCCATTCGTCCCACACGATAACATCATATTTAATGTTCAAATCGGTACCCTGCTTGGCCTCCTCCAGAGAGGGATAGCCGTGGCCGTTGACGTTGGAGATCGAGAACGTGAACTTGCGGTTGCGAATGATCTCGACCCGCTCGTTGATGCTCTGTCCATTTTCGTCCTTGTCGCGGAACGCCAGGGGGTAATAGGATTCTTTCACATCGTTGGCCACGTCGGGGTCGTCCCAGATACCTTTCAGGACGATCTTCGTATATTTCCTGCCGTTGGTAGGCGCGGTTGGGCTGTCGGGGCCGTCGTTCTCGAAGAAATAGAGGCGGTTGTGAAGGTTGTTGTCGTCGTAACCCTCCGACTCTTCATCTTTGTCGAGAGTGTAGACAACCCTGTTATCCACAGCGCCTGTAGCCGTGGTGGCACCTTCCGGGATTTGGGGCGCGGCCAACCAATAGTGCATCTGAGGCTTGTCGATATTGAAATCTTCGAACTCTTCGATCTGTTGCTGGGTCGCACCCTCCTTGGGCCGGAAATTACCATCGGCCACCAGGAAGGCCAAATAACCCTTGCCGGTAACATACTCGGCCGAGCCTTCCAGAAGAGTGAAGTTGTTGGCGCTGATCGTAACATCGGCACTGGCAACGGCGCGGGTCATGTAAACAGTCCCGAAATTGTTGCTCGCGGAGTTCTCGTTGATCGTCTCGCCGTAACGGTAACCCCACATGGGAAGTCCGTACTCGGGACGGTTGATCATGTTTGCCGGCGACATGACGAGGGCCTCCTGAACCGCTGACCACTTGTCGCCGATTTCCAGATCGGCATCCTCGATGATCTGCTGCGCATTGATTGCAAAATAGAGGTCGAGGTTGGCACCTGCTTTGAGAGTGGTGCTGTAAATATCGCCGCTGCCACTCTTCTTAAATGCATACTTGATCTCGACAAGTTCGGCGTCGAGGTGGTCGGTGGGGGTTGCGGTGTTGTCGAAAACGAGAACATCGACCCGAACAACTGCGTTATCGGCATAGTTGTTGGCGCGGGTTTTGGCGCCGCCAAGGGAACTGCCTGTCGAGATGCGTATCTGCACCTCCGAAGTGCCGTTCCGGGAAACTTCCCTCTGACATGCTGCAAACATGGCTATTGCCGCAATAAGGATAAAAAACTTTTTCATATAGTGTATTGGTTTATTCTATTCAATATATAGGGAGGTAGAAGTCATTATCACATATCTGCGATCACAATTCTATGGATCCAGTCGTTATTGGTGATGGTAAATTCGGCCGCACCTACCCTGTAGCTAAATTCGAGGTAGTCCCCGGAATTGATGGCCCTAAATGTTCCGCCGGTATTCTCGGCGGTAATACTGAGGGTCTCTACAATTCGATCGCCGCTCATAATGTGTACGGAGAGATCGGCATTATCTTCGGAAGGCAATACACCGAATATATTTGTGCTATGGCTTATCAGATCGCCTGCCGCACGGGTCGAGGCGGGTATCTCAGTTAAGGTTTTGTGTACATTGGCCCTCGTACCGGAACCGGCCCTGCCGACTCGGCCAAGATTGGGATTTCCCAATCCCATTTTCGACATGCTCCCCTCTATTACCACCCGGGCATCATCGCCCAAAAGGTTGTTCGGGTCTTCAACGTTTACAACTATGCGTCCCGGAGCGGGGGACAGGACTATATCGACAGGTGTGTTCTCGTTTTTCTTGTCATCCCAGACCATTCCATTGAAAACGGCGGTACCGAGATAGCGTTCATGGTGGTGCGGAAGGTAAGCGTCATCCGCTCCCGCCACTCTTGTGTGTGTAAGATATTGTGCATCCCAGGCAGCTCCCATTATATATTCGGGATTGCGGTCGGGACGGTGGATTGTCAGAGTTTCGTCGGTACCGACGTGGGTTTCGCCCTCCTTGACCGCCCAGGCTACGAACTTGAGGTCGCCGAGCAGTTCGGGCGTCTTGGGAACTTCGTATCTTCTGCCTCCAACTATCTCTTCATAGGATATATTTTTGGCATAGACCAGTTTTTCGTCCTTAAAGATGTAGAGCAGGACGTCGTTACTTATCCTCGAGTCGTAATCCCCCTCGAGGTAATCATCTACCATTGCGAAGCCCAAAGATATCGTGGGACACCATGCGTCCTCTTTGAGGCAGCTGCTCAGCAACAGTGCTGCAATTATAAATGGGATTAATCGTTTCAAGGCTTAAATTTTTAAAAGTTTGTGTGTGTTTTAAAAAACAAGGGGAGGGAAAGAAGGGTTTCCAACCCTCCCCTTGATGTGTAAAAAGTCTCTTCAGGCGGTTAAGCCTCGTAGATTAGAGCTGACCGGGACCAACTTCACGGTGAACCCAAGGATTAATCGAGATAGTAAATTCAGCCGAGATTTCACCGTCGATCGGAATGATGGGTTTTTCTTCTTCAGCTTCCTGAGGAGTTTTGTAACCCGGAGTGATGATGGTGTTGATCGCGGTGTGGTAGCTCGAGTTGCGGAGTACGTGGTAAGCATTCTGAGCACGTACGTTAACCCTCCAGTAGCGGGTTTCAGCATCGTATTCCGCAGTGTTCGCAGGAGTAAGCGTACCCTTGACGATAAGAGCGATAATACCATCGGTATCGTAACCGGCGAGACCTTCTGTTATAATCCAGTCGGGTTTGTTTTCGTAAACGTAAACAGCCGGAGTCGCGGAGGTGAGGAAAGCGTTGCCGGAATAGGCTCCGGTCCATTCGGTCGCAGCTCCCGGGATACCATCGGCCATGAGGCTGTTGGCGTTGGTAGTGGAACGGGGGCCACGAGCGGTAACTGCGGCACCTTCGGTCTTCACACCGTCTTCGGTTACGCTCTCTTCCCAGAGATCCCACTCGAATTCATCCTCTTCGTCAATACCCGGAGAGTGCAGAGGCTTGTCGTATACCGAGTATACGGTTTCGTCGTTTTCACCTTCGTAGACTTTGTTACCTACGAAACCTATGCTGCTCTTCGAAAGACCGTTGATAACTGCAAAACCGTCGAGAGTAAAACTTACGGCACCCAAATCGACAGCAGTTGCTTCTTCACCGTAAACCTCTTTGAGCTCATCGGCGTCAAGAGTAACAACAACAGCGGCAGCAGCAGTAGGATACTCGATCCTGGCTACAACGCGATCCATTGCAACGGCGATCTTATTGTTGTTACCTTCGGTAACTTCAGCATCGAGGACGTAACCGGTCATAACGAAACCATCGGTCGGAACGACAGTGCTGTTGGTGTTGTTCAACAAAGCTGTGTGGATCTTGCCCATGATGTCGTCGAACGTGTCGCCCTCTTCGGGTTCACCGATGTTCGCGTTAGCCACAACGATGATGTCTTTGCTCTCACCGGCACCCATCTTGACCTGAGTCTTGTAAGGGAAAGCCACTGTGTTGGCAATGTCCATGCTGATGTAACCGTCTCCGTCGATAGTCTCTTCGTCGAGATTTTCACCGGTGTTGTCGAAAACAAAGATCTCGATCGAGCTGATTTTGTTTTCAGCAGCGGAACCGACAACAGGGGCCCCGTCGGGATTGGTAGTAAGGTCAGCCCTGGTGGCACTGGCATTTGCATCCAAAAGGGTGATCTCTACGTTACCCGAGCCCTTCACTTCAGTAGAAGGACCTTCTGTGCTACAGCTTGCCATCCCTACCAAGGCAACTGCAACGATAATAAAAAGTTTTTTCATGATAAAAAAGTTTGGTTTAAAAAAGGTTTAATAAAATTTGAAAACTGAATTTACGAATGGGTTTGTATATCTTTATTTTTAAGTAGTCGCTTTACCGATAGCGCTAATATTCAATAATATGCGGCCAGTATCACAAACTAACCATAGCGCCCCCCGGATTGTGTTTATCGTGTTTTTATAAGTGATCTTTATATTATGCCCGTAATCGACGACGCCATATAAAGATGTTATAAATAGTGAAAAAAGTGTAAATTTTTTTAGCAGTATTAGCATAAGTACTAATCCTGCCTGTTGTAAAGATTTTATAAGGACCGAAAATTGCGCAAAAATTTTTCAGGTCTACTAATGCGTAGACCTGAAAAATCTTTCCACTTCCGACGCGTTGCCCATCGACTGTATGCCTGCACGGGAGAAACTGTCGGCTGCACCCTGATGGTTACCCTGGAGCCACTGAAGTACGCCCAGGTTGTTCCAATAGGCGGGAGTCTGTTCCCTCACGCGGGCCAGATAGCCTGCCGCTGCGTTCAGGTCGCGACGCTCGAGAGCTGCTGCTGCCGCGTTGATATTGGCTACGTCGCTGTTCGGGAAGAGCCTTACGGCCGTTTCGAACACCTCGTTGAACGCCCTGCCACCGGGCTCGTAAGTCTTGGCTATCATGTACATCTCGTTCAAAGAGAGGTTCTGCGGATTCGTGCGGAAAACCTTCTTGCCCTCCTCGACCGAGAAACCTGCGACGGTGTAGTCGACGCGGTAGTCGGTACGCCTCAGGCGCGGATAGAACTCGTCGAAGATACGGCGATAGGTGGCTCCACCCGAGAGAGCCTTGAGCTCACGTTCGCGTTGGTCGGGATCGCCGCCGCCGCGGATGATGTCGAGCACGCGGAACTTGTCGGAAACGGTGTTCGATACGCTGACAAGCGAGTCGAGGGTTGCCCAATCCTCACCGCGTCCGCTGACGTGGAACACACCGCGCGGAAGGTTGTAAGTACCGTTGACGTAGTCGCTCACGGCCTGAGTACGGCGCTCGGAAAGGGCGAGGTTTCTCTCGTAGGTGTCCTCGGGAGAGGCGTAGCCCGTGATGGTGATGCGCGAGATAGTCGAGGCGCCGTCCTGAGCGACACTGCGGGTAATCTCGTTTATGCGGCGAAGTTCCGCCGCGTTGTTATGCAGATTGCGGATGATCTCCGAACGGCCCTGTTCGAAATCGAGGTAGGCCGTGTATGACTGCGAACGAACCTTGGGCGACTCGACATCGGGAATAACGTAGCTCGTCGAGAGGTTGGGCTGGTAGGCCGGAGCCGCCGGAAGGGTGTATACCGGAGCGGGACGCGGGGTCTCGAC
>QMCD01001405.1_pt2 | contig 14649 bp, 13 predicted proteins | sample 1821841 | NCBI WGS metagenome assembly QMCD01 (sample SAMN01991225, study PRJNA193472) | Termite gut metagenome, whole genome shotgun sequencing project. | isolation source: worker | host: Macrotermes natalensis | reverse complement strand
GCCTGCACACGTGCCCTCCGGGCACGGCGCATCGGCACCGGCCACCGCAACCACCCCCGCGAAGAAAAAGTCATGAGGCTGAACGTCGTCTTTCGTTATATGGGTATCGTGCTGCTGATCCTGGCGGCATTTATGGCGGTATCGGCAGGCGTATCGTGGTACAACGATATGGATTCGTCATTCTACCCGCTGCTGCTTTCGGCACTGCTGACGTCGCTGTTGGGTATCATGCCGTTGATCTTCGTCGAACGTCAGCCGCGGATCTCCAATAAGGAGGGTTTTGGTATCGTGGTCGGATCGTGGCTCATGGCCTGTATCGTCGGGACGTTCCCGTACCTGATCTGGGGCGGCGAGTTCAGCCTGGTGAACGCGTGGTTCGAGAGCGTGTCGGGATTCACGACCACGGGCGCTTCGATATTGAACGACGTAGAGTCCCTTCCGCGCGGATTGATGTTCTGGCGCATCGCGTCGACCTGGATCGGCGGTATGGGCGTGGTGATGTTCGCACTGGTGATCCTGCCCACGTATGGCGCGAGCCGGATGATGTACTCCGGAGGCGAGATCTCGCAGCTGGCCAAGGACAATTATCACTATCGCACGAAAGTCGTGGTGAGGATCTTGATGGTGGTCTACGTGGGCCTGACGGCTATTTTCACGTTGCTGCTGCACGGGGTGGGAATGTGTTGGTTCGACGCGCTGTGTCACGCGATGTCATCCACGGCGACGAGTGGATTCAGCACCCACAGCGCGAGCGTGGCCCATTTCGACAGCCTGGCGGTGGAGCTCATCATGATGACGTCGCTGGCGATCTCGGGAATCCATTTCGGTCTGATATACGCCACGGTGATGGGCAAACGGAACAACATATTCCGTTCGGAAGTGACCCGTTTCTACCTGTCGATGTTGGTTGTGGGTAGTGTTTTGATCGCGCTGAGCCTCTGGGTGGGACGCTTCTACCCCACTTTCTGGACGTCGTTGCGTCACGGTGCGTTTCAATTCGTGAGTATCGTCACGACGAGCGGATTCGCCACGACCGACACGACCGTCTGGGCACCGTTCGCGGTGATGGTCCTGATTTTCGGATCGTTCGTGTGCGCTTGTTCCGGCAGTACGACGGGCGGTTTGAAGGTGAACCGTATTTTATTGGCTTTCAAGATGTTGCGCGTGCAGTTACGACAACGGTTGCACCCGAATGCGGTGATCCGTATCCGCATGGACGGCATCGTACAGAGTGGCGAGACGTTGCACGGCGTGTCGTTTTTCATCGTCGCGTATCTGCTGATCATCTTCGCCGGTACCCTGTTGCAGGCGCTATTGGGGCAGGATCTCATGACAGCCTTTTCGGGCAGCCTCGCGTCGATGAGCAACGTCGGACCCGGATTCGGTGACGTTGGGTCGATGGGTAATTACGGGGGACTGAGCTCGGTATCGAAATTGATCCACACGACCCTGATGCTTCTCGGACGTCTGGAGATCTTCGGACTGTTGCAGTTTTTTATGTTTAGGTGGTGGAAATAAATTTTCGTATCTTTGCCCCATGGAGACGCTGATAATCACATACGATGACGGCAACCGGGCCATCAGGCAGGTGCTCGAAGGCTTGAAAAAAATGGGTGCTATTTCTGTCGAGAAATCACCCTACTCGCGGCGTTTTGTGAGGAAGGTCGCACGTGGTGACAAGGAGTTGAGTCAGGGTAAAGGCGTAGCTATTCCGATCGAAGAGCTATGGAAATAGTCTTTACGGTGCAGGCACAAGCCGACTTACGCCATTGGAAACGCAGCGGTAATAAAATTGTGCAGGCGAAAATCACAGAACTCCTTCAATCCATTCTCAAAACACCATTCGACGGTCCTGGAAGGCCTGAGGCGCTCAAGTATGAACTTTCGGGCAAATGGTCGCGACGCATCAATGGCGAGCACCGATTGGTCTATCTCGTCGAGGAGGAGACGATCTACATCTACTCCCTTCGCGGACATTATAAAAAATAATTTCCTATCTTTGCCTCGTGTTAAAACAAAACGACAACTATAGAGTAAAAAACAATTAACTAATTTAAGGCAAGCAGCCTTATACCCCCATTAAACGACGAAACCTCGCGAGAGGTGTTTACTTTCGGTATAAGAGTTGTGGACCCTAAGTGGTGACTTGATCCTTCGGGATCAGTCACGCTTGGGCGTAAGCGACTTTTGAAAAGTGGGTTTTCGTCGACCTGATGGGCAGAAGTTTAGCTTGCGCCCTTTTTTTATGGAAAAAATCGAAAAGAACCCCTTCTTTCTCTTTCAGCCCGGATGGCGATGCGTCAAGGCGTACAAGGTACCCACCGACTCCGAACGCTTCCCTGAAGAATTTACCGACATTTACAACCACCGTTTTATTCAGGTTTCGGCGGATGAGATTTGGTACTACATGCCGACGGACGGTTATGATTGCAAATTTATTTTTGAACGCGTCATCCAATGACTAATCACAACCCATCTTGCCATCGCGGTTTAGCGGCGTGTGCACCGTTACAGAACGGTTTGTTATCCGAACGTCCACATCGACAGAGGGTTGCACGGTTGCGGATTTCGTACGTTTCGCCATTTTCCCGTTTGATCGGGATGCCGCCCTTAACGAACAGCGCCCCACTGGCACGGATCGCGGGATCTTCGATGAGTCCCAGCGATGGTTCGTACGTGAACTCATGGGGTTTGTTGTTTTCCCACGCCACGAGACGCCCCGATGGACACATGGACGCTTCGCGGATGGCCAATTCACGTGACACAGGGTCGGCGGAGTGCTCTTCGGTCAGCGTCCACACATCGCCGCCCGGATCACAGAAACGCGCAAAGGCACAATATTTGGTACCTGCATCCGTTAGGGTAAGAGACTCACCTTCAATACGTTCGGCATGGTCGAGCAGGTGTTCGGAAGTGGGTGCGGTGAGCGTGGGATCCCACTCGGCGGAGGTATGCGAACCGTCACAGTATGGTTTTTTACGTGATGCACCGCATCGGCAGAGTGCTGTGGGAGAGGTAGTTAGTTGGAATGATTTTCCTTCCGTCCACGACCAGCTTTCTCCGTTGGCATTTGTGGTTATAATCTGCTGAGCGAGAGGCGGTTGGCCATACACCATGATGGGCCCGTTATCGAGCACGGTGATGGAGATAGAAGTTGTTTGTTTATTTTCCATGTGCGAAAGTTAAGATTATTGCGTCAATATAGCAAAATATTGCAATAAATGTTCCAGATTAACGTTTTTTATATATCTTTGCAAGGTTTGGTAGAACTACATATGAATATGAAAGCAACCATAAAAGGATTATTGGCCGCGGTACTGATGTTGGGTACGGTTTGCGCATGGGGCCAATCGGGCAATCGCACGATTCCTAAGGCGCCGCCGGTGGGTTTCGATTTTTCGACCATGTTTGTGGAGCCGGAGGAGGAGACCGTCAAGTCGCGGAGCATGTCGGGCACGGCCTATCTGGATTACCGTATCGGACAGTGGAATATTGAGCCCAACTTCGGAAACAATGCCTCGGAATTGGCCGAAGTACGTCGCCTGATGGAGGAGGTGCGCAGCAATCCCGACGCGAAAATCAATAAGATCTCGATCACGGGTTACGCGTCGGTCGACGGTAACTGGCAGCCCAACGAGGTGTTGGCGCAACGCCGTGCAATCGAGTTGAAGGATTATATCCGCCGCACCTATGGTCTGGCGGATTATCTCTTTACGGTCGAGTCCGTGGGTGAGGACTGGGAGGGCTTGGAGGAGCTCGTGTCCGCCTCGAATATGGCCTATAAACAAGAGGTGTTGGATATTATCCGCAACGTGGGTATCTTTCAGGGTCGCGAACGCGAGTTGATGGAGTTGGCCGGCGGAGATCCGTATCGTCACATGAAAAGCACGATGTTTCCGCAGTTGCGCCGTTCGGTGTATCGGTTGGACTACACCATCCGTAACTACACGGTCGAGGAGAGTCGCGAGGTGATCGAAAGTGCGCCTGAGAATCTCTCTTTGGAGGAGATGTATCTGGTGGCGAGTGAGTTGGAACCCGATACGGAGGCGTATCACGATGTGTTCGTCACTGCTGCCGAGGTGTATCGCGACAGCGATGTGGCAAACCTGAACGCCGCCGCGAGTGCGCTGCGACGTCGCGACACGGCTGCTGCGACGCGCTATTTGGATCGCGTGCAGGTACAATCGACCGCCTACTGGAACAATGCCGCGGCGCTGAAAGCGATCGAAGGTGACGAGAAGAGCGCCACAGAGTACTTCACCCGTGCACAGTCCGCTCCGCGTGACACGCAACGCGTGGTGGCTCAACCGATCTATAAGACGCGTGCCGTAGAGACTGCTCCGCGTCCGGTGGTTAAGACGAAACCCGTTCAACCGCAACGTACTGTTCAGCCTCGCTATGAGGTTCAAACGCGTCAGGTGGTGGAACGTGCTCCGCGCGAGCGTCGTCCTGTGAAACCGCTGTTCGCTGTCAACACGAACCTGCTTTACGATGCTGCCACGGCAATCAACCTGGGTGCCGAATTCCCGATTGGGAAACGCGTCTCAATCGGTGCCGAGGTGGTATTCCCCTGGTGGTTGTTGAAGGATCAACGCGCTTTCGAGCTCTTGGCCGGTACGCTGGATGTCCGCATCTGGTTGGGCAACAGGGACAGACGGGATAAAATGACAGGATGGTTCGTCGGACCTTATGGAGGTGCCGGATACTACGATATAGAGTGGAAAACGGCCGGACGTCAGGGTGAGTTCTGGCACGTGGGTGCGATGGGCGGATTTGCCCACAAGATCAACCGTAGCGGTTCGTTGCGTCTGGAGTATACGCTCGGATTGGGATACCTGAACACTGATTACAGGGCCTACAAACCGATGTTGGCGGCGGAGGATGAGCGCTGGCATCTGATCGAGGATCCGGATAACGACGGAGTCCTCCATTACTATGGCCCGACGCGCGTCGGAGTCTCCCTGGTGTGGCTGATCCACACAGGACGCCATTAGGGGTCTTGGCACGGTAATGGGTATAGGGCGTAACGGGGGATAATTTAAGAGGTATCGTATGAAATATACCAAGCGACTTTTATTAGTCATATTGACGGTTTTGCCGGTCTGTGCGTCGGCACAGCACGGTGTCGAGTTCGAGGTGGGTCAATCGCGCCTCGAACCGTTCTATAACGGTAATGCCACGGCCCTGCAATGGATTTACGACGAGGTGCAACGTGTGCAGATCAACCCTTCGGCAACGCTCGAATCCGTGGAGTTGATCGGTTGGACCTCTCCCGAGGGTAGCTACGAGTCGAATTTGGAATTGGCGCAGCGTCGTTCGGAGGCGGTGAAGGATTTCGTGGTTTATGTGCTTGGGATCCCGTTCGATCGGGTGACGGTGAAAAACGGTGGAGAATATTGGCAACTGTTGGATGCGATGGTCGAGGAGTCCGATATCGAGGAACGTGACCGTATCCTGTCGATCATTCGTGGTACGGAGAATCCGGATACGTGCGAATCGCTGCTGAACAAACTTCCACAGCCGTCACGCGATCAGGTGCAGTCGCTGTACGCCGATCTTCGGTGCGTGGAGTGTCAGGTTTATTACGTGTCGGACGAAACGACATCTGTCGAAGGTGCTGTACTCATGGAAGTTGAAGAGCCTGTGAGGCCGCTTCTCAATTCCGAACCGCGTCCTGTGGAACGTCCTGCGATACCGCGTGTGAGTGTGCCCGAAGACGGATACATGAACCGTTCTGTGCGTGCGATAGTCCCATCGCAACGGAGGTAATGATGATCAATCTGTTTGAAAAGTTGGGTGAGCGTCTTGTCGGTTTTGGGCAGGACGCTCGTTCGTTGGGGGTGATTGAAGAGGCATGCCGTGCCAATCCCTGGTTCATGCCCCATGAGGTGATATATGCCGTGGATGCGATACGCACGCAATATCTTGGAAATAGCCTCAAAATATGGGCGGCCAATACCACCCCACCCAAGGATGGAGAGCAAGCACCCCCATGGGAGACAGTTGGTGTTGTCATGGCAGGAAACATACCGTTGGTGGGGTTTTACGACCTGATGTGCGTACTGCTCGCGGGGTATAGATGCGTGGTAAAACCATCATCGAAGGACTCCATCTTGATGCGATATGTGGTCGACCTTCTGCGCGAGATAGACCCCGCGGTGCCGGTAGAATTCGTGACGGAGCTCTCTTCGACATGCCTCGCCGTCATCGCCACGGGAGGTGAAACGGCGAACAAGCACTTCAAAACGGCATTTTCGTGCCCCACATTGTTACGCGGGAGTCGTTATTCAATAGCTGTTGTGGGCGATGCGGATGGGATGGATTTCTCGAGACTTGCGGACGACATATTCACATATTCGGGTTTGGGATGCCGTAGCGTGTCGATGGTATTCGTACCCAAAGGGGGTGCGGATGCGCTGGCCATCGGGTTACGGAATGAGGCATCGCGTCGCGATTTTAACCCCAAATACTCGGCCAATTACCATCAGCGCAAGGCTTTTCGCGATGTGTGCGGATTGCCGTATATGGATTTGGGATGTGCCCTGCTTGTATCTGAATCCTATGCATTGAGTGAGATCGCTGTGACGGAGTACGATGACTTGAAAGAGGTGGATGCTTGGGTCGCAGGGCATACAATGGAGTTTCAATGCGTTGTCGGGAGGGGTGGAGTTCCTTTCGGCATGGCTCAGCACCCTACCCTTTCCGATTATGCGGACGGTGTGGATGTGATGGATTTCTTACACCGGGCGCGCGCATGTCGAGCTCCGCTCGCCATTATGAAGTGAGGAACTCACTTCATCGGGACTACGTCCCGCGGCGCGCGCCACTCGTTAAGAATCCCCTCCCCGCGTCGGGGTAGCGTCATTACTCCGATGGACATCTGACCGGCCAAACTTCCAGCGGGCACTACTGGTTGTGTACGGAGGCGGCATCTACAACGAATGCGCGAAGGTTCCACTTCCTTTCTGGCGACACGTTTACGACGAGTACCGTTTACGTCTGGGACGGTTTCTCCCTCCGTTGTATAAAGATCTAATGTAGGGCGAGACATGCTCCTCCCCGTGTCGGGGGGCCGTCACTACGCCGATGGTCGTCTGTACAATCAAACTTCCTCAGCGGAACTCTGGGCGTCTCAAGCATTCTCCACTGAACGTGCATACAGATTCGCCTTCTATGCAGACCATATGTGGCCTGACATTACCGTTGATGTCGGGATCGCCTGGTCCCTCCGATGTATAAAGATCTAATGTAGGGCGGAACAAGGAGAAGGTTACGGATGCACGAGGATATACTTCTCGTCATACCCATCACGGGCAATGTAGTGCCAATGTTCTTTGTTCGACACCCTGACGATACGATGCCCGAGGATACCGATGAACACATTCGAGAAAAGTTCGGCACCTTGAGGGATCTTCACAACCTCCACGGTTCTCCAGTGCGGTGACAGCAGACTGATTCTTTCTTCTCCATAAAAAAGGGTGCAGTTCGTACTTATCCAGTTGAGGCTTAGAAGGGCCCGTGAGAAATAAGTCGTGACTACACCCAAGTGTGACCCACCCCATAAGGGATGAGGCCGACACTCCGGGCTCACAACTCTTATACCATCTCACGTTAAGCTTCTAATTTCAACTGAGGTACAGGTTGCTAACCGTAAAATTTGTTAGTTAATCAGTGTTCTATATAGTTTGTTTTGTGTGTTGTTCAGTGCAAATATAATATAAAATGATTTGTGGTCAAAGTGCGTTAGATTTGGTTGCAACGAAGCGATGAGGATGGGGGACGTACAAAAGTACTTCCCCCTGATGAAGAACGAGGCGCGACCAAAGATGACGTGCTTTCACCACAAATCAATGGTTCATCGTAGCAAGGAACTCCTCATTATCCTTGGTGAGATTCATCTGTTTTTGCAGGAACTCCATCGCCTCGACGGGGTTCATGTCGGACAGGTACTTGCGCAACACCCATGTGCGATTGAGTATGGCGGGAGCCAGGAGCAGGTCTTCGCGACGCGTCCCCGAGGCGATCACATCCACCGCGGGATAGACACGCTTGTTGGCCAGACGCCGGTCGAGCTGTAGCTCCATGTTACCGGTACCTTTGAACTCCTCGAAAATCACCTCGTCCATCTTGGAACCGGTGTCGATGAGTGCTGTGGCGATGATCGTGAGAGAGCCTTTCTCTTCCGTGTTACGTGCCGCCCCGAAGAAACGCTTGGGTTTATGGAGTGCGTTCGCATCGACACCACCCGACAGGATCTTACCTGACGCGGGTTGCACGGAGTTATACGCACGCGCCAGACGCGTGATCGAGTCGAGGAAAATCACCACATCGTGACCGCACTCGACCATCCGTTTCGCTTTGTCGAGCACCATTTCTGCCACCTTCACGTGACGCGATGCCTGTTCATCGAATGTCGATGCGACCACTTCGGCCTTGACGTTGCGTGCCATTTCGGTCACCTCCTCGGGACGCTCGTCGATCAGCAGCACGATCATATACACCTCCGGATGGTTGTCCGCAATGGCGTTGGCGATGGATTGCATCAGCACAGTTTTACCCGTTTTGGGTTGCGCGACGATGAGTGCACGTTGTCCCTTTCCGATGGGTGAAAAGAGGTCTACGACGCGTGTGGAGAGTGAATTGTGTCCATTCCCGACGAGCCGGAACTTCTCCGTGGGGAAGAGCGGTGTCATGAACTCGAACTGCACGCGGTCACGGATCAGGTCGGGTGCGAGCCCGTTGATGTCGTCGACACGCACGAGCGGGAAGTACTTCTCGCCCTCCCGCGGCGGACGGATGGTACCGGTCACAGTGTCACCCGCTTTGAGCCCGAACATACGAATCTGGTTCGGCGACACATACACGTCGTCCGGTGAGTTCAAGTAGTTGTAATCGGCCGACCGTAGGAATCCATACCCGTCGGGCATGATCTCCAGCACTCCCATGCCGGAAATTTCACCCACATAGTCATCCTTCGTGATGACGGGCTCCTCATTGGATTCCCGGGGAGTATCTTTGGCCGTTTGTTTTTGTTTTCGTTGCTTTTTCTGCTTCTGTACGGGTTCGGAGGCAGGTTTTACCTCCGTTTCCGCGGCAGGAGACGCAGCAACCTCTTCAATTCCCTCTGTCGACGCTTGGTATGGAGCCGCTCCGCCATCATCGAACGACAACACGGGAGTCTCGGGGATCGAGGTATAAGCCTGTACCTGTTTTTTGGGCCTCCCCCTTTTTCTGGGTGCGGGAGCCACCTCGGGGGTGGAAACGGGCGACTCGGATGCAGGGATCGGAGTCGGTGCGACGATAGGTTCCGTTACACCGGGTGTGATAGCCATTCGGGGTCTTCGCCCGCGCTTCTTGGGTTCTTGCATAGAACGTATAAGATAGATTATTCAGTTATGGGGATGGCCCTTATGTTTGAGGGCCTGTGGTACTCGGAGCGGGAATCGAACCCGCACGGCCATTACTGGCCACAGGATTTTAAGTCCGGCGTGTCTACCAATTTCACCATCCGAGCATCAGTATAGGGATATAAAACAGGGGAGGGGCGTCACAAAAGTAGTAAAAAATGCGGAAGTTACAAATTCAGCGTCGTTCCTTTGGGATATTCGACCGTGTAGGTGACGTCGTGCGTGACGGATGCCCCGGCCGGTATTTCGTCCTCCCACGTGATGCGTCCCGTTTCCTGATCGACGGTTCGGTTGTCAGTGGCGGTGGCTGGAGTCACCTTCACGTTTTTCTGTTTCGACACGGGGTATTGATCCTCCACCGTGATACGAACGGCACTCGTCTGGTTATTCTTCACCGTGATACGGTACGCGAACGCCTGTTGGACGTTGCTGCCGAGCGATCGTCGCGTGCTGAAGTCCTGCAACAACTCACGTTTCACCGCCACACGGGCATCGGTGCCGAGCGTCAGGGTGAGTTTGTCGTCCGTCGAGGCGGCATCGAGATGCGTCTGCCCCACGTAAGTGCCGTCATAAGTGATGTTGGCAAGCCCTGACAGCAACTCCAGCCGCTGCCAATCCCCGATCTCGGCGACGAGATAGACACGCTCGTCGAGTTTCGGCACGGTGACATATTTATAGGTTGCATCAGCCTCTTTGGCGACGAGGTCGATGGTTTGGGGTTTGTTGTTACCCGGGATCGAGTATGGCAGGTCAATGTCGTACGACACATTGAGCTCATTGCCTGACGTGGCGACGAAATCCGCGATGGTGGCCTGGCGCGGTTCGTACACATTCAGGGGTGCCGCGGCATAGGCCACCGATTCTTCTGATACGGAATATAAGATTTCCGCTTCATCGTACTGAACGCCTTTGGCACGCGTCATAACACGCTGCACGGGGGATAAAAACCACGTATCGAGTTGCGGAGCCTGCTTGCCGGAGGTAGGGACCGATGTCGACAGAATGAGCCGGACGTCATTCCAGTCGAGCGAGGTGGATTGCGACACTTTGGCACGTGCCATGATACTAACGGGATCGTCGGTCGATGCCACGTTGATGTCGTAATAGGGCGTCCATTGGGCACGGGTGGTGTAATAGGTGATCACGAAACGGGCATCGACATCCCGCGGCGAGGTGAGCGAGAGACGCAACACGCCCGACGTACGAGTGATGCGCGCCTGTTCCTGTTGCAGTTTCGCTTTGAGGGCGTCGAGTTCGCTATCGACACGTTTTTTGCGCTCGACGAGGGTGGCACGTTCGGTTTCGAGCTCGATGGCTTTGGTTTTGTAGTATTCGATCGTGCGGCGGAGTTCCTCCATGCCGAGCCCGGATTCTGAACCGGAGACATTTTTCGCGATACCGTCGCTGAGGTAGGTGGACATATTTTTGTTCACATCCATATCCAACTTCACGCGTGCCGCCTCTTTCTCTTTAGATTCCACAGCGGTTTGAAGCTGCTGCACGGCGGGTGCCAACGCCCTGGATTCGGCGAAGTGATCGACCGAGAATTCCGACGCGGTGACCACTACCCCATCCGAAGTTTTGATTTTGAGGCTCGACTGATTGATCTGCGGACTGAGTCCCTCGATACGCAACTCATTCACCCCTTCGGAGAGGTGTGCGGTGGCGGTATGCGTCAACTCGACACCTTGGAGGTACACGACAGCCTGTTCGACACGGGCCGCAGCCTCCGCACCCCCAACTTGCGTTGGGGCAGCTCCGGCACTGGCCCTGACGGGTAAAAATGTGCTAACGATTGCCGCGATCGCGACCAGAATGTGTTTTTTCATGGGTACTAATATATGAAATTATTTTTTCAAATGCGGGCGGGATCCAGAAAATTTCCGGATCGCGACGGAACCATGTGAGTTGTCGTTTGGCATAGCGTCGCGAGTTGCGTTTGATCAGTTCGACAGCCTCCGCGAGGGTGCATTTGCCGTCGAAATAGTCGAACATTTCCGAGTATCCAACCGTTTTGAGTGCCTTGAGGTGCCGGTACGGGATGAGCGCCCGTGCTTCGGCCTCAAGGCCGTCGACCAGCATCTGGTCGACGCGCGCATCAATGCGCGCGTAAAGCACGGGCCGCGGCAGGTCGATCCCGATCTTGATGATGTCGAAATCGCGCTCCACAGAGGTCTCGTGACGAAATGACGAGTAGGGTTTCCCGGTTTGCATACACACTTCGAGGGCGCGTACGACACGGGCGGGATTTTTGCGATCGACGACGTCGTAGTATTCGGGGTCACGCTGTTGCAGTTCGTCCGCGAGTGCATCCACTCCTTCGGTTTCGAGACGCCCGTTCAACGTGGCACGCAACTCGTCATCCACCTCCGGCAGCGCGTCCATCCCCTCGCACAGGGCCTTGATGTAGAGTCCCGATCCACCGACGGCGATCACCGTGTCATGGGTCTGGAACAATTTTTCGAGCAATACGAGAGCTTCTGTTTCATAGATTCCGCAGTTAAAGTGTTGATTGAGGTCAATGCAGTTAATGAAGTGATGTTCAGCGAGTTGCAGTTGCTCCGCTGTGGGCTGTGCCGTACCGATCGCCATACCACGATACACCTGCCGCGAATCGGCCGACAGGATCGGTGCACGATAGTGTGCCGCGAGATGCAGGCTGAGGTCTGTTTTACCGGAACCGGTCGGCCCGACAATGACGATGAGTCGTTTCATTTGCACAAATACATTCTTTTACCTATCTTCGCGCCACCAATGCGGGAGTAGCTCAGTGGTAGAGCATCAGCTTCCCAAGCTGAGGGTCGCGGGTTCGACCCCCGTCTCCCGCTCAGGATTCAGTTTTTTATCGTTCGCGTCGAACCCGCGACCCTTCCCCCCTTGGGGGCCGGGGGGACAAATATAGTCCGCGGATACTCGCGCGTAGCGCGAGTTCGACCCCCGTCTCCCGCTCAATTTTGAGGCTCCTTCGGGAGTCTTTTTCGGAATTTTTAGAGAGCAGATTTGGCCGCGCGGAAGTGAGGAGGATGGGGGATGTACACGAAGTACCTCCCCCGGACGAGGAACGAGAAGCGGTCGAAGGTGCCTTTAAAAAACCGAAAAAATTAATCCATTTTCAGCACCGCCAAGAACGCGCTCTGCGGCACCTCCACGTTACCGATCTGCCGCATACGTTTCTTACCCTTCTTCTGCTTCTCGAGAAGCTTGCGTTTACGTGAAATGTCGCCACCGTAACACTTGGCAGTCACATCTTTACGCACCGCCTTGACGGTCTCACGTGCAATGATTTTGGCACCGATGGCGGCCTGGATCGCGATATCGAACTGCTGACGCGGGATTAGTTCTTTGAGTTTCTCACACATTTTGCGCCCGAAATCATACGCGTGATCGGCATAGATGAGTGACGACAATGCATCCACGGGCTCACTATTGAGTAGGATATCGAGTTTGGCGAGTTTGCTGGCCTGGTACGCGATCGGATGGTAGTCGAACGACGCATACCCCCGCGAGATACTTTTGAGTTTATCGTAAAAATCGAACACGATTTCGGACAGCGGCATCTCGAAATTCACCTCGACACGGTCTTGCGTGATAAAAGTTTGGTTCTTCAACACGCCACGCTTATCGATACACAACTTCATCACGTTACCGAGATATTCCGTTTTGGTGATGATCTGGGCAAGGATGTAGGGTTCCTCGATGGTTTTGATCTTGGTGACTTCGGGCAAACCCGACGGGTTGTGCACGTCTATCACTTCGTCCGAAGTGGTGGTGATTCGATACGACACGTTGGGCACGGTGGTGATCACATCCATATCGAACTCGCGATACAGACGCTCCTGAATGATCTCCATGTGTAGCAGCCCGAGGAATCCGCATCGAAATCCGAATCCGAGTGCAAGGGAGCTTTCGGGCTCGAAGGTGAGGGACGCATCGTTGAGTTGCAGTTTATCGAGACTGGCCCGCAGGTCCTCGTACTCGTCCGCATCGACGGGATAGATACCGGCGAACACCATCGGTTTCACCTCCTCGAACCCCGCGATAGCCGTTTCGGCAGGACGGTCGAACGACGTGAGGGTATCACCCACCTGCACATCGTGCGAGTTCTTGATACCGGAACAGATATACCCCACGTTACCCGCCGAAATCTGCTGTGTGGGTTGCATTTTGAGTTTCAATACACCGATCTCGTCGGCCGTATAGTCACTCCCGGTATTGAAAAACTTGACATGTTCACCCTTGCGGAGCGTGCCGTTGAAGACGCGAAAATATGCGATGATGCCGCGGAACGGGTTGTACACCGAGTCGAAAATCAGCGCCTGCAACGGGGCCTCGGTATCCCCGCCCGGGGCGGGGATGCGCTCTACGATCGCGTCGAGTATCGACTCGACCCCGAGGCCCGTTTTACCCGAAGCGAGCAGGATCTCGTCGGGTTTACAACCGATCAAGTCCACGATTTGATCCTTCACATCGTCGATCATCGCGGCCTCCATGTCGATCTTATTCAACACCGGAATGATCGTCAGGTCATGTTCCAACGCCAGATAGAGATTCGATATCGTCTGTGCCTGAATACCTTGCGTGGCATCGACGACGAGTAGCGCCCCTTCGCACGACGCGATGGCACGCGACACTTCGTACGAAAAATCGACGTGTCCCGGAGTGTCGATCAGGTTCAACGTGTAGGTCGATCCGTCGGGGGAGGCGTACTCCATCTGTATGGCGTGACTCTTGATGGTAATCCCTTTTTCGCGTTCGAGATCCATGTTATCGAGCACCTGAGCCTGCATTTCCCGCTGATTGAGCGTGTTGGTTGTTTCGAGGAGACGGTCGGCAAGGGTTGATTTACCGTGATCGATATGTGCGATGATACAGAAATTGCGAATGTTTTTCATGTCGACAAAGATAGTCATTTTTTGCTTCCTTCCCCCACCCTCCGGGACTGTGCCATTGGGAACTCCTTGTCCCGCCCTACATTAGATCTTTATACAACGGAGGGAGAAGGCGTTCCCGACGTAACTGGTATACGTCGTATTCGTGGCGCCGGCAGCGAAATCGAACCAGCGCGCACCCGACGTAGACGAAGCCGAGAGCATCCAATAGTAGCCGTCGGAAGTCTGACCGTGCAGCTGACCACTGGAGCCGTAACGGTACCCCGGCGCGGGGAGGAGAAGGTTATTACCGGTAGCATTATCGGTGAATTGTTTATAAGGGATGCCGTCGGCAATGGAACTCCAGTTGCCGT
>QMCD01002737.1_pt1 | contig 14669 bp, 9 predicted proteins | sample 1821841 | NCBI WGS metagenome assembly QMCD01 (sample SAMN01991225, study PRJNA193472) | Termite gut metagenome, whole genome shotgun sequencing project. | isolation source: worker | host: Macrotermes natalensis | reverse complement strand
CGCGCCCCGGGCTGGGCCAGTTCGTTGGCGCTCAGCGTAAAGTCCGTCCGCAGACGGGTCGAGCGGCTGGCACGGGTCATTTCGCGGTCGTTGTTGTTCAGCGCCAGCAGGCGGATCCCGCGGGCCAGAATGACCGCTCCCTTGCGCACTTTGACGTCCAACTCCTCGGCCCGCTCCTCGGCCATGTCGGCCCGCAGGCGCTCGGTGTTGATCTCGCGGCGAATCTGCACGTTTTCGTTGGCCAGGGTGGTGGCCAGCGTGTTCAGCGAGTCGATCTGGCGCACATAGCCCTGCATCACCAGCCGCAAAGAGCCCAACTCCTTTTGCAAATCCCGCACCCGCGCGGCATTCCAGTTGCGCTCCTGCTGCATCCGTTGCATGAGCGAGTCGGCCCGGTGCCGCTCGACTACCAGACTGGCGTTGATCGTGTCGTTCTCGGTCTGCAGTTCGTCGAAATCGACGATCATGGTCGAAAGCTGGCTCATCAGCGTATCGCGCTGCTCGGTCACGATGGCCCGGCTGTCTTTCAGCGTTCCGATCTGCGAAATATAGAGAAAGGTCAGCGCCGCCAACACGACCGCCAGCACGATCACGATCACTTTGTACCCTTTCAGTTGTTTGTCCGATTGATTCTGTGCTTCCATCACTTTACCATCTTAAAATGTAACCATCTTTTTGCAAAGATATGAAAAATAATTATCTTTGATCCCGAATCCAACAAGTATATCGTATAGCTCGTTATCCCGAGAGCTTTATTAAATGCTATATATGATTATGAAAAAAGCCCAACCGGTGTTCCGTTGTTTTATGCTGCTCTTTACCCTGTTATTCCTTTCCGGAGTACCGGTAAACGCGGCTACGGCGAATCCGCCAGGCGATACCCTGCCCGGCGACACGTCGAAAGAACGGCTCTTCGATTTTCATTCGGCCAGGCTGAAGACCAATCTGCTGTTCGATCTGGCGGGGGCACCGAACCTCGGACTGGAGGTACCGATGCGGGGCAACAAAATCTCGTTTGCAGTCGATATCGCCTACGCTTACTGGAGCATCGACAACCTTTACGCCCTCCAGACGATGCAAGCGGGCATCGGCGCCAAATACTGGTTCCGGACCCGAAACGGCGAGCCGCTCACCGGCTGGAACGCCGGGGTGTACAGCGTGTATAACGGGCGTTACGACGTGCAGTGGAAAGACGGCTACCAGGGCGACGGTTTCTTCTCGACGGGCCTCAGCGCCGGGTATGCAACGCCCGTTTCGAAGCGCCTGAACCTCGAATTTTCGGTGGCAGGCGGCTATTTTTACACCCCCGAGGTGAGGCACTACCACCGCCCCGAAAAAGGACACCTGATCTGGCAGGAGACTCGCTACCATGTGAGCCGCTTTACCCTGACCAAAGCACAGGTAAATCTGATCTGGCTGATCGAAAAAAGAAAATAACCGGAGACGATCCGGCTTGAGAAAAGGCTTTCCGAAAAGGGGAGCCTTTTCTATTTTTCACTATCTTTGTGCTCTGAATCTTAAAAATCGATACATCATGGAACGTTGCACCATCGGACTTGCCTGCGACCACGCCGGATTCACACTCAAGGAACAACTCGCCGGGTACCTGCTCGGCGAAGGCTATGCGGTCAAAGACTTCGGGGCCTATTCGTCGGAGCGATGCGACTACCCCGACTTCGCCCATCCGCTGGCCGAGGCGATCGTGGCCGGAGAGTGCCGCTTCGGGGTGACGATCTGCTGGACAGGGAACGGCATCAACATGGTCATGAACCGCCACCGCGGCGTGCGCAGCGCCATCTGCCTGTGCGAGGAGATGGCCCGGCTGGCCCGCAACCACAACGACGCCAACAACTGCTCGATCCCCGCCAAATACGTCGAGCCCGAGCAGGCCAAACGGATCCTCGACGTCTTCCTCGGCGAAAATTTCGAAGGCGGCCGCCACGCCGTCCGCGTCGAGAAGATCGAACTCGAACACTGAGCGGGGTTTCCGATGTTTGAAACCGTAAACTTCGAAGAGGGGTATATCCTGCCTGTGGACAAGCCCTACGGCTGGACGTCGGCGGACGTGGTGCGCAAATTGAAAGTGTTTTTGCGTTGGGCTGGGCATCGCAAGATCAAGATCGGCCACGCCGGTACGCTCGATCCGCTGGCCACGGGGGTGCTGTTGGTGTGCATCGGCAAGGCGACCAAACGGGTCGACGCCCTGCAGGCCGAAGACAAGGAGTATGTGGCCGAGATCGAACTGGGCGCCACCACACCGAGCTACGACCGGGAGCATCCCGTCGATCAACGATACCCCTTCGAACACATCACCCGTGAGGCGGTCGAGGCGGCCCTTGCCGGGCTGATCGGTGAACAGGAGCAGCTTCCGCCCGTCTACTCGGCCAAACTGATCGACGGCAGGCGGGCTTACGAATATGCCCGTCAAGGCGAAGCGGTCGAGATGAAACGGGCGCGGATCACGATCCACGACGCCCGGCTGCTCGACTTTGCCCTGCCGAAGATCGTGGTATCCATCCGGTGCAGCAAGGGGACCTATATCCGTTCGATCGCCCGCGATCTGGGCGCCGAGCTGGGCAGCGGAGGGTACCTGACGGGGTTGCGGCGCACCCGCAGCGGCGATTTTCGCGCGGAAAACTGCCTGAGCCTGGAGGAGATCGAAGAAAAATTCTACAAAATGAAACAAAATTAAATTCATAACGTATTTAATTAATAATACCGGTATCCCTTTTTACGATTATCCATACCATAGAGCTTCCAGATCATGAAATTATCGCAATACAACTATCCCTTTTCCGCCGACCTGCTGGCCAAATACCCGACCGAGGAACGGGACGAGTCGCGGCTGATGGTGATCGACCGGAAAAGCGGCAGGATCGAACACAAAATATTTCGGGACATCATCGGCATTTTCAAGGAAAACGACGTGCTGGTGGTCAACAACACCAAGGTTTTCCCGGCCCGCCTGTACGGAAACAAGGAGAAGACGGGGGCCGAGATCGAGATCTTCCTGTTGCGGGAATTGAACCGCGAGTTGCGTCTGTGGGACGTGCTGGTCGATCCGGCGCGCAAGATCCGGATCGGCAACAAACTCTATTTCGGCGACGACGACTCGCTGGTGGCCGAGGTGATCGACAACACCACCTCGCGCGGGCGTACGCTCCGCTTCCTGTTCGACGGCGATTACGACGAATTCAAGGCGGCTCTTTATAAAATGGGCGAAACGCCGCTCCCCAAATGGGTGCGGGAGAAGGTGGAGCCGATCGACGAGGAGCGCTACCAGACGATATTCGCGCGGCACGAAGGGGCCGTGGCTGCTCCGACGGCCGGGCTGCATTTCAGCCGCCATTTACTGAAAAGGCTGGAGATCAAAGGGGTGCATCTGGCCGAAATCACGCTTCACGTCGGCTTGGGCAACTTCCGCACAGTGGACGTCGAAGACCTGACCAAGCACAAGATGGACTCCGAACAGATCCTCATCGGCGAACAGACCGTCGAGCGGGTCAACCGGGCCAAAGACCACAACAAAAAGGTGTGTGCCGTCGGAACGACGGTCATGCGGACGCTGGAAAGTTCGGTCTCCACGGACGGACACCTCAAACCGTTCGAAGGGTGGACGAACAAATTCATCTTCCCGCCCTGCGAATTCCATGTGGCGAATTGCATGATCACCAACCTGCACCTCCCCTACTCCACCCAACTGATGATGGTCTCCGCTTTCGGCGGCTACGACCTCATTATGGAGGCCTACCGGGTCGCCCGCGCCGAAAAATACCGTTTCGGCACCTATGGAGACGCCATGCTGATTCTGTAAATCGAAAATAATGTCGTATCTTTGTTGAATGAGCAGTAAAAGGATTTTATACGTTTGCCAGGAGATCATGCCTTACCTTCCGGAAAGCCGCATGGCCAATCTTTCGCGCAATCTTCCGCAGTTGATGCAGGAAAAGGGGTTCGAGATCCGAACCTTCATGCCCCGCTACGGCTGCATCAACGAACGGCGAAACCAGTTGCATGAAGTGATCCGGCTTTCGGGCATGAATCTGATCATTAACGACAATGATCATCAGCTCATTATCAAAGTAGCCTCGATCCCGTCGGCACGCGTTCAGATCTATTTTATCGACAACGAAGAATATTTCCAGCGAAAATGCGTTCTTCAGGATGAGGAAGGCCGCTATTACCCGGACAATGACGAGCGCTCGATCTTTTTTGCGCGCGGCGTGGTGGAGACGGTGAAGAAACTCCGTTGGTCGCCCGATGTGGTGCATTGCCACGGTTGGTTTGCGGGCATGATCGCCATGTACATGAAACGGACACTGGCGGACGACCCGCTCTTCGCCGGGGTGAAGGTGGTCGTTTCGCTTTACAACGACGCCTTCCCGGGGACACTCGATCCGAACGTGGCTGACAAACTTCGAAGCGAAGGCATCGAAGGCCCGGAACTCGACGGGTTGGCCGATCCGACCTACGACCGGGTAATGGCGTTCATCGGCTCGTATGCCGACGGGGTGATCTTTGCCGAAGAGGGGATCGACGAAAAGGTGAAAGCGGGTTACAAACAATTGAACATCCCGGTGCTGGAAAACACGGCAACGGAAAATTATGCGGAAAGCTATGCCGAATTTTATGAGAAAGTGCTTCAATAAGGGATGCCGGCCGGGGATACCGGGGGCTCTACTCTTTTTTGTTCTTTTTTCCTTTCAGTTAGGGTCGTGTGTCGATGTCGACAACTCGTTCGGGACGGAATACATCCCCGACAACCAGATCATGCGGGTGTTGCGCGACTCCTCGTTCCGGATCAACACCTACAACGTGACCACCGACTCGGTGTTCTCCAGCGGACATAATTACAATTACATCGGCGGATACCACGATTCGCTGACGGGATCGAGGCTCGATGCCGGGTTGGTCTTCCAGATCCAAAAGGCTTCGTTCGATTCCGATTCGCTGTTCCGCACCCGGCCCGAGGTCGATTCGGCCTTCCTTCGTTTGTCCGTCAGCAGTTGGCTGGGAAAAACGGACGAGGAGCAGACTTTCGATCTCTACGAACTGACCGAACCGATCTACCAGGACTCCCTGTATTACAGCGATTTCGATCCGACCCCGATCCTGGAAAGCAGCCCGTTGCTCAGTTTCACGATTTCGGGGGAAGAAAAGATATCTTTTGACCTGATGGGGCATCCGCTGCTCGACCGGCTGATGGACACGACCGGATACACGACCGACGATCTGTTCCGCGAGCGGTTCAAGGGCTTCTACCTCAAGCCGCGGGAGACGATGAAGGATGCATCGCTGGCCATGATCGACCTCTACAACTCATTCCTCTCCATCCACTACCGTTACTACGTCGAGAAAGGCGACTCGATGAGTGCCGTGCAGAACGCTTACTATCTGATCTCTCCCCCTATCGCCGGATACCAAACGGCCAACCAGTCGATCAACGTGGTGACCCACGATTTTTCGAATGTGAAGCCCGAAGTACGGCTGAACGATCTGACGGAGCCGGTTCCTACGACCTACATACAGGGATTCGGCGGGATTAAAACCACTCTCGAATTTACGCAGGAGTCCGTCGCCGCCCTGAAAGAGAAAGTCAGAGCGGCCGGCTTTACCGACATCGCCGTGAACAAGGCCAAATTACAAATCCGTTTTCCGGCTCGTGATCCGGAAGTATTGGACGGCATGCACAGACGGTTGGGCATGTACTACGACTACAACCGATTTTTCTTCATCCCCGATTTCGACTATCTCTACGAAATAGCGTACGAGACGGACCTGGTCTATGGCGGCTACAAGAACCGTTCACAATTTTTCTACGAAATGGACATCACGACCTACGTGCAACGGCTGTTCCGCGAGGGTTACGACAACAACTCGATCTATTTGGGGCCTGCCATCGGCAACGAAGAGGCGGGCTACCCGGATTATTCCCGGGATCTCCACTCTTTTGCCCTGAACGGCACCGGCTCGGCGGAACCACCGCTGTTGGTGATTACCTACACCATGATCCGATGATCGGGAGAGAGTCCGGGGAGAAGGGGGAGAAGGATCAAAAAAAATAATTATGCAAGATCATTTAGTCATCGTCGAGTCGCCTGCGAAGGCGAAAACGATCGAAAAATTTCTGGGAAAAGGTTATGCCGTCGAATCGAGTTTCGGCCACATTCGCGATCTGGCCAAAAAAGGCTTGGGAATCGACCTGAAACACGATTTTAAACCGGATTACGAAATATCGGAAGACAAAACAGCCGTCGTCAAAAAATTGGAAAAGTTGGCCAAAAACGCCGGGACGGTGTGGCTGGCCTCCGATGAAGACCGCGAGGGAGAGGCGATCGCCTGGCATCTCTATCAGGTGCTGGGGCTGACGCCCCAGAAGACCCGGCGGATCGTCTTCCACGAGATCACCAAAAACGCCATTCTCCGGGCGGTCGAACAGCCCCGCGACATCGATATGAACCTGGTCAACGCCCAACAGGCCCGTCGGATCCTCGACCGCCTGGTGGGTTTCGAACTTTCGCCCGTGCTGTGGCGCAAGGTCAAACCGTCGCTTTCGGCCGGCCGGGTACAGTCCGTGGCGGTGCGCCTGATCGTCGACCGGGAAAAGGAGATCATCGGCTTCACGCCCAAAGAGTATTTCCGGGTGACGGCGCAGTTCACAAGTGCCGCCGCCGTGGATTTCAAGGCCGAACTGAACAAACGGCTCGACACGGCCGAAGCTGCGCGCAAGTTACTGGCCGCGTGTGTCGATTCGACTTTCACCGTCCGCAGTGTCGAAAAAAAACCGGCCAAACGCTCCCCCGCCCCACCCTTCACCACCTCGACCCTGCAACAGGAGGCGAGCCGCAAACTCGGCATGTCCGTCGGCCAGACGATGTCCGTGGCCCAACGGCTGTACGAGGCGGGGCGCATTACCTACATGCGTACCGACTCGGTGAACCTGTCGAACGAGGCGATGGGCGCCATCGCCGGAGAGATCAAAGGTCGTTTCGGTGACAAATATCATAAAGCCCGCGCCTATAAGACCCGCACCAAAGGGGCGCAGGAGGCCCACGAAGCCATTCGCCCGTCTTATATCAACCAACATACGATCGAGGGTACGGCTCAGGAAAAACGGCTCTACGAACTGATCTGGAAGCGGGCCGTGGCCTCTCAAATGGCCGATGCCGAGATCGACCGCACAGTGGCCGAGATCGCGATCGATCGGGAGACGGCCTACCACTTCACCGCGACAGGCGAAGTGATCACCTTCGACGGTTTCCTGAAACTGTACGTCGAAAGCACCGACGACGAACCTGCCGAAGGAGCCGAGGGCATGCTGCCGCTGCTCAAAGCCGGCGAGCACGTCACGGCGAGGGAGATTCTGGCCACCCAACGATTCACGATGCCCCCGGCTCGTTACAGCGAGGCGTCGCTGGTCAAGCGGTTGGAGGAGTTGGGGATCGGCCGGCCGTCGACCTACGCACCGACCATTTCGACCGTCATCAACCGCGGCTATGTCGTGCGCGAAAGCCGCGACGGGCAAAAGCGCGGATTTCTGACCATCAGGCTTTCGGATCAGAAAATCACCGAAAAAACGGCGCAGGAAACGTTCGGCGCCGACAAACACAAACTGTTCCCGACCGACATCGGCATTGTTGTCACGGATTATCTGGATACGCAATTCCCGGCCATTCTGGATTACAATTTCACGGCAACGGTTGAAAAAGAGTTCGATGAAATCGCCGAGGGCGAGCTCGAATGGACGAAGATGATCGCCAAATTCTACGGTGACTTTCATCCGACGGTGGAGGCCGCGCTCCACAGCGAGCACACCAACACCACCCGCGAATTGGGCACCGATCCGGCGACCGGCCTGCCGGTGTACGCCAAGATCGGCCGGTTCGGGCCGTATGTCCAGTTGGGTGAGAACGAGGAGATCGCAGGTAAAAAACCAAAATACGCCAACCTGGCTACGGGCCAATTGTTGGCCACGATCACATTGACCGAAGCGCTGGAACTGTTCAAACTACCGCGCACGGTGGGTGAATACGAGGGTGCGGAGGTGTCGATCGGCGTGGGCCGTTTCGGGCCGTACGTGCGCCACGCAGGCAAGTTTGTCTCGCTCAAGAAGACGGACGACCCCTACTCGATCGCGCTGGAACGCTCGATCGAACTGATCGAAGAGAAGCGCAAACAGGAACGCGAGCGTGTCATCAAGACCTTCGCCGAAGACCCTGACGTTCAAGTTTTAAACGGCCGTTGGGGCCCCTATCTGGCCAAGGGTAAAACCAATTACAAATTGCCCAAAGGGACGGACGCCCCGGCCCTCACCTACGAGGAGGCACAAAAGATCATGGCCGATCAGGCCGATAAACCGGCTGCATCGAAACCTATCCGGAAAAAAAGATAGCCTCCCTGTTAAAAAAAGAACGACCGGGATATATTTTATGAAATTCCTTCATAAAAGGCCGATTTATTGATCGGCCTTTATGAGTTATCCCCCTTTTTTCTTAATTTTACGCCTGAATTTTTCTCATTCGAGAGGCAATTTTCGAATCATTTAAAAAATAAACGACTATGTCAAAGATTAAAATGGGTATCAACGGCTTCGGCCGTATCGGACGTCTGGTTTTCCGCGCCGCTTGCACGCGCGACGACGTCGAAGTGGTCGGGATCAACGACCTGATCAGCGTGGACTACATGGCTTACATGCTGCGCTACGACACGATCCACGGCCAGTTCAAGGGCACGATCGACGTGAAAGACGGCAACCTGGTGGTCAACGGCAAGGCGATCCGCGTAACGGCCGAAAAGAACCCGGCCGACCTGAAATGGGATGCGGTGGGCGCCGAGTACGTGGTTGAATCGACCGGTCTCTTCCTGACCAAGGAAACCGCCGAGGCACACATCAAAGCCGGCGCGAAACGCGTGGTGATGTCGGCTCCGTCGAAAGACGACACCCCGATGTTCGTGATGGGCGTCAACAACAAGGAATACAAGGGTCAGCCGATCGTCTCGAACGCATCGTGCACCACCAACTGTCTGGCTCCGCTGGCGAAGGTGATCAACGACAAATTCGGCATCGTGGAAGGTCTGATGACGACCGTACATGCGACGACCGCCACCCAGAAGACGGTCGACGGCCCGTCGGCCAAAGACTGGCGCGGAGGCCGTGCGGCTGCCGGCAACATCATCCCTTCGTCGACCGGCGCTGCCAAGGCCGTAGGCAAGGTGATCCCGGCGCTGAACGGCAAACTGACCGGTATGGCGTTCCGCGTACCGACCCTGGACGTATCGGTGGTCGACCTGACCTGCCGTCTGGAAAAGGCCGCGACGTACGACGAAATTTGCAAGGCTGTCAAGGCTGCCGCCGAAGGCGAACTGAAGGGTATCCTCGGTTACACGGAAGACGAAGTGGTCTCGTCGGATTTCATCGGCGAAGCCCGCACGTCGGTTTTCGATGCGAAGGCCGGTATTTCGCTGAACGGCAACTTCGTGAAGCTCGTTTCGTGGTACGACAACGAATGGGGCTACTCGAACAAGGTGGTCGAACTGATCGTCGACATGAACCGCGTGAAATAAGTTTTCTTCATAGCTGCAAAAAGGCCCCGAAAGGGGCCTTTTTTGTTTTATTTTCTTTTAATTTTTGCGACGCTCCGCGTCGAGGTTTGTTGCTTTCTTTTGCCTTGATGCAAAAGAAAGTAACCAAAGAAAAGATCAAGTTGCGCGTATAGCGCTCACATATGGCCCCCACGCGGGATACGCGCAACATTTTCACCGAGCCGCTTCGCGGCTATTCCGCGCGGGAGGTGCGGGGTAGTTCAGGCGAAAGCCTGAACCATATACCCCCAAGAGGGCTTTGCTCTCCACCGATATAAAAAAAGAAGCGGCCCAAAGGCCGCTTCTTCTATTTAGAGTGTGTTGTTCCGATTATTGCGCCGGAGCCCAAGCACTCGGGTGGAGTTTGATCTTCACCAGGATCGGCAGTTCACCCCAGTTGTACGACAACTTGGCGTTGAACGTAACGTACCAGTCTCTCGATACCGGCTGACCGACGTTGCGGTAACCGAAGTAGTACGTCTCAGGAGTACCATCATCGGCAGCATTCGGGTCTGTGTAAGCCGCAGGATAGTTCGCGGTCAAACCGTCGATCCGGTAATGCGCGCGGACATCGCCAGGAATATTGGCCACAGCACCTGCATCCTTATCAAAGGCCGGATGATAGATATTCTCGGCACCACCGTCGCGAAGAATTTCCGAAGCGGTTGCGTAAGCCAGGTTGACACCGTTGATGGTCTGACCACCTACTCCGTCCTGGCTGATCTTAGCCGTAGCGAAGTCCGGTACCAGTTTGGTCCAATCCGTTCCGTAGAAGCCGTAGAGGTTAGCATTCTCGTTCACCGTACGATCGGCGTTCCAAACATCGAATGAATACTCTCTCCAGTCGATGAGCTTGATCACGTCGGATGCCCGGATCCAGGAATAACCGTTGTCCGCATCGATCCAGTAGCCATTGTTATCAGCAATATCCACCGGACGGATGAATTTCACCCAGAAGTCGGCGTAGTCGCCCGTGATATCGATCACCCTTTCGGCATTGCCGCACATCCAACCTTCAGATTCGATATAGGCTGCGAATTCGTCGGTATTCAGGATGATGTCCGCGAAGTCGTTTTTCGCACCATTGTCCGGACCGTTGGCGTCAGGCGTATTGAAATCGCCGTACTGCAACGAATAGTAGAGTTTCGCTTTGGTACCGACACCGTTATTACCGTTGCCCATGATGGCTGCAGCATCGTTCCAAGCAGCAGCCGGATAAACGGCAGCACTTGCTTCTTTAGACGCCTTGGTGTTCACCGGAGCGATCTGTGCAATGATCTGCGTTTCATTGCCAAGCGTTGCGTACAGCACCTTACCGGCCAATTCCGCGATCGGAATAGTCGAAAGAGTAGCGTGAGCAGCGATCAGGCCGTATTTGTCCTTACCGTCTTCTACCGTGAGCTTGAAGGTCTTTCCATCGGCAACGAAGTCACGTGTGTTTTCTTCGGCTTTGAAGAAGTAATGAACCTGCAGGTTGTCGAAGAAGTTTTTGTACTTGGTGTACACATCGTCCGGCATGTAAGAGGGATCCTCATTAGTCTGATTGACTTTACCCCACTTGTTGGCACCCCAAAGCTGACCGTCAGCATTCCAGGTACCTTCCAGATAGGTTACGAAACCGGAGTAGATGTTGTTCGTGAACGTGTTGTTCGCGTAAGCATTATCCGCAGCACTGTGCGGAACGGCCGTGTTCTGCATGAAGAAGTCGGTACCGGCCGGTACACCTTGAGCAGGCGTCGAGTTCGGGTTCGTCCGGCTCCAGAACGGTTCGTAAGTATCGGCCTGAACGATGTCGACAACCGGGAAGTCGATGTGCGAGGTCAGGACAATGACCACTTCGCTTCCGCCCGATTTGGAGACATACTTCACTTCGTTCTTGATGTCTTTACCCATATTGTCGTACATTTCCTGGGGAGACAGCGACCATTCGAGCAGGTAAGTCGTACCGCGGTCTTCACCGGTCGTTTCGGTGATGACAATTTGGTCAACCGTACCTACGTCACCCGCTACGAAGTAACCGTCGTCAAGTCTGCCATCTCCATCGACATCGGTGGGAGCATCAGTCTTCACGAAGAACGTGTAGTCGGTATGGAATACTTCCTTCGGCATCTTCAGGTAGTTGTAAACCAACGTGTTCATCTGGTAAACCGTAGTCGAATCGACACCGTTGCAATCCAACAGGTAAGTCGGGATCGGAATCGTGATGCGTTCCTGAACCGGCGGACGAACGATCTCTACCTTGATGTAAGCGGTTTTCACCACCTTGTCACCGTCCATGATCTTCACGCGGAAGAGCGGAGTACGGCCGACACCGGCACCCTCGTCGGTTTGATCGAATACTACCGACTTAGCCACGCTGCCGTTTAGAGCAACGAAGTCTTTCTGGTTGGTGTTGCCGATCATGTAATCCAGCGCTTCGAATTCCCATCTAAAGCCGAACTCTTCGATGTCGATGTCGGCGAATTCCGGTGCATAGTAGGGTTCACCGCGAAGAACACCGGCACGAACAACACCGCGCAGGTCGATATCTCTGCCTACGTAGAGTACGGTGTCGGGCTGCCATGCATGGTACTCCGGGCTACGAGCATCGGCGGCACCATACCATTCGGCGTTGTTGTACAACTGTCCGTTCGTGATCGTATTGTTCAGAGCCGTATAAGCCGGGAAACCGTATTTCGCCGGGTAGTTGAGCGTGTAAGTCCAATTTTCATCGAACAGCGCGTCGGCTCCTTCCACCTTGGCATTATCGGCATCATAAGAAGCAACGGCGTCATCCCAATAACGAACGGTAGCGTAAGCGTAGTCGCCGCTAACCGGTTTGCGTCCATTGAGATCCTTGATTCCGGTCGCAGCAGCAAAAGCAGGAACCTGTTCGCCGTAATAGCTGTTGCGAGTCTTACCTTTGTGCAGGATCTGGAAGTCAGGCATCCAGTAGGTGTACATCGTAGCCCAGTCGGAAGTAACGATCTCTTCTTCGTCGTTAGCCAACGGAACGTTCAACTGAACCATATCCAGGCTGTCGAGGGCGTTGTCACCATAGGTATCGTCTTCGCCATCGATCACGCCGATCGATCCCCATCTCGGGAGGTTGGCCTCTTCCGCGGTTTTGCGGTCGCCATTCCAGTCACCGGTTGCGTTATTGTGCTTCCAACCGAAGAATTCGTGGTAGAAACCGGCATAGTGCTGGATGTTTTCACCCGGAGCACCGATCTTCACCATCAGGTCACCGTCCTCGATGCCAACAAACTCAGCCGTGATCGAGTTGGGATCCATGTCGGCCAATTCCATCGAACGAACCGATTTTTCGCGATAGCCGAAGAAGATGTCGGCAGCATTGATGTCGCTTTCGGCGATCAGGCGGGAGTTCATGGCGTAGTGTACGGTCGGACGCGAAGTCTTGAACACCCACAGTTTACGCCAGTCGGCAAACGTAGCCGGAGCCGTAGCGGGCGCCTTGACGTCGTAGTCGTTACCGTGGTAACCATTGACATAGTCACCCAACCGACCGGTCGCTTTGATCTCCTCCTGTTGCTGGTAGTAGTACGTCCGGAATTTGATACCGTCGTCACCGGCCGGAGTCGTCACCTGAGGATCGAACGTCAGCGTGCTCAGACCACCGCCCAGAATACCCAGACCGTCCTCGACTGCATCGATCAATTTGTTCAACTGAGCCAATTGCTCCGGAGTCAAATCACCCAATACGTCGTAAGAGGCCTTCAAGGCAGCCATGGCAGCATCCCAAGAAGCTTTTTCTTCGTCGTCGGTAAAGCCGTACTTCACCAGCGCGGCCTCCTGCAATCTGAGCAGTTCCGTGTAGTAGGCAAGTTGATCCGCATCGAGACCTTCGAGTTGCAGATTCAGTGCTTCCAACTTGGCAGCCAATGCCTGGAGTTTGGCAACATCCAGATCTTCCATGGCTGCGTCGATCAATGCTTCAGCCTCGTCGATCATCTCAAGTTTAGCCGCATCGATAGCCGCATCGACCGCAGTTTTGTCCGCTTTGTTCGCGATCTCCGCCCGCAATTCAGCCAGGCTTCCACCGGCGCCTTCCAGAGCGGCGATTCGTTTGTCGAGTTCATCGACATCGTCGTCGTAATCCTTACAACCGACGAAGCCGACTCCCAGAGCCAACGTAAATGCCCCGAGGAGCATGTACTTAAAGAAATTTCGCTTCATACAACTTTAGTTTTAATTGAAAATGTTACTATTGATTAAAGAAATTTAGTCGTTTATCAGCCTTGAGAACAAGCCCTTTAAGGGCCAAATCCTCATTTTACGCTACGGCAAATATACACCTTTTTTATGAAATACGAAGAATAACGCGTTTTTTTTTCGTTTCACCGAAAAATTCTTCCTTTCACAAAAAACAGGCGGGAGTGCCGGATTAACTTCCGTTGGGGTTTCGATCCGTACATTTTACCATAGGCACAAGGGTTTCGTTGTTTGTGAATAAAGAGCGGTTTAAAAAACCGCTCCGAAAACACTTTTTCGGACACTAAGATAGGGATATTTTTGAGAAAAAAAGCCTTTCCGCTGTTTTTTCGGAAAAATCCGTAACTTTCTTGCCGTTTTTCCGTTCCTTAATTATATGTACGCATACATGGCCCGCACGCGGATCAAAACCGACCGAACATGATCAAGATCAGAAACCTGAACAAATCCTACTTCAACGGCGCTCCGCTGCACGTGCTCAAAGGGATCGACATGGACGTGGCCGCCGGCGAGTTCATCTCGATCATGGGCGCTTCCGGATCGGGAAAATCGACACTCCTGAATATATTGGGCATCCTCGACAATTACGACAGCGGGGAATACTGCCTCGGCGATACCTTAATTAAAGACCTCTCCGAAACCCGGGCGGCCGAACTGCGCAACCGGATGATCGGCTTCGTCTTCCAGTCGTTCAACCTGATCTCGTTCAAGAACGCGCTCGAAAACGTCGCCCTGCCGCTCTATTACCAGGGCATGCGGCGCAAGAAACGCAACGAGATCGCGATGGAACACCTCGACAAGATGGGGCTGGCCTCGCACTGGGACCACCTGCCGAGCGAGATGTCCGGCGGGCAGAAACAGCGGGTGGCCATCGC